>OGZH01000764.1_pt1 | contig 21849 bp, 14 predicted proteins | sample 1576741 | NCBI WGS metagenome assembly OGZH01 (sample SAMEA3541560, study PRJEB24748) | human gut metagenome | biome: human gut; feature: human-associated habitat; material: faeces | place: China | collected 2012 | reverse complement strand
CTTTAATAAGAGCCTGACGCACAAATGGAGCTATCGCCTAATCGAAGCGGTCGCCGATCATAATGCTGTCGGGTTCTACGCGTGCCGTGACCGTGGGCGTCTCCTGCGCCCGGGCCGCGAGTCCCGCGAAAAGAAGCGCTATTGCAAAGAGTCGTTTCATCGCTGTTTGAACAGTTTTATCAATTCGGCCACATAGTCGCCGTCGGTCGAGATCATCGCCGTGTCGATGCGGTTGTGTTTGAGTAGCGAGTCGATCGCCTCGCTGCGCTGCCGCCATGCGCGGGCGTAATGGTCGCGCACGGCCCGCGAGGCGGTGTCCACCCACACCTTGCGGCCCGTCTCGGCGTCGCGCAGTTCGACGATGCCCACGTTCGGAAGCTCCGTTTCGCGGGGGTCGTAGACGCGGATGCCCACCAGGTCGTGCTTGCTCCCGGCGATCTTCAGCGCGTCGTCCAGCGCCGCCCTGTCCTTCGAGGAGTCCATGAAATCCGAGAGGATGAAGGTCGTGCAGCGCTTCTTGTTGACATTCGTCAGGAAACGCACCGGCTCCGAGAGTTTCGTGCCCGCGGATTCGGGGCGGAAGCCGATCAGTTCGCGGATGATCATCAGAATATGGCTGCGGCCCTTCTTCGGGGGGATGAACTTTTCGACCCGGTCCGAAAAGAAGATGCAGCCCACCTTGTCGTTGTTCTGCGCGGCGGAGAAGGCCAGCACGGCGGCGATTTCGGTGATGATGTTCTTTTTCAGCCGGTCGGTCGAACCGAACATGCGCGAGGCCGACACGTCGACCAGCAACATCATCGTCAGCTCGCGCTCCTCCTCGTAGACCTTGATGTGGGGTTTGCGCGAGCGGGCCGTGACGTTCCAGTCGATGTCCCGCACGTCGTCGCCCGCACGGTACTCCCGCACTTCGGAAAACGACATGCCCCGCCCGCGGAAAGCCGTATGGTACTTTCCGGCGAAGATCTCGTTGGAAAGACCGCGGGTCTTGATCTCGATCTTGCGGACGCGTTTGAGAATATCGTTCTCGGTTTCCTGCATCGTTAGGGTACGATTACGTTGTTGAGAATGTCGGTGATGATCTCCTCGGTGGTGATGTTCTCGGCCTCGGCCTCGTAGGTCAGGCCGATGCGGTGGCGCAGCACGTCGTGGCAGACGGCGCGCACGTCCTCGGGGATGACATAGCCGCGGCGGCGGATGAAGGCGTAAGCCCGGGCGGCCTTGGCCAGCGAGATCGACGCACGGGGCGAACCGCCGTAGGCGATCAGGTTCTGCAACTTCTGGAGGTTGTACTCCGCCGGCTCGCGCGTGGCGAAAATGATGTCGATGATGTATTTCTCGATCTTTTCGTCCATGTAGACGTCCTCGACCACCTTGCGGGCCTTGACGATGTCCTCGGGGGTGATGACCTTGCCCACCTCGGGCATGCCGGCGCCCGAGAGGTTCATGCGCACGATGTCGCGCTCCTCCTGCTTCTTGGGGTAGGAGATCTTGGCCTTGAGCATGAAACGGTCGACCTGCGCCTCGGGCAGCGGGTAGGTTCCCTCCTGCTCCAGGGGGTTCTGCGTGGCCAGCACGAGGAACGGCTGCGGCAGGGGATAGGTGTTGTCGCCGATGGTCACCTGACGCTCCTGCATGGCTTCCAGCAGCGCCGACTGCACTTTGGCCGGGGAGCGGTTGATCTCGTCCGCCAGCAACAGATTGGTCATAATGGCTCCAGACTGATATTTCAGCTTGCCGTCTGCCTTATCGAATACGGAAAACCCGATAATATCCGATGGCAGGGTGTCGGAGGTGAACTGGACACGCTTGGAGTCCAGACCTAGCGTTTTGGAAAATGCCTTGGCCAGCGTCGTCTTGCCTACGCCGGGGACATCCTCCAGCAGCACATGGCCCTGTGCCAGGATGGCCAGCAGCACCTTGCGGACGATGTCCCCCTTGCCCAAAACGACCTTGTTGACCTCTGCCTGAATTTGATCTGTCAGCTTGTTCATGCTTTTTTCCTCTTTCTGCCGATGATGTAGATCGCACCGGCGGCGATTACGACTACCGCACCGATCACGGCGCAGATGATGATTCCGTTTGTGCCGAATGCCTCACGGGGCGCTTGAGTGCCGTCAAAATGCAGCACCCACGGCTGCCCGGACCGCACACGCTGCACAGCCACTAAGGCCAGGACGGATTGGGCCGTTGCCAGGCCGTCGCCGGCCCCCTCCAGCACATGGCGGTAGGTGCCGTCCGCTTCTCGGAACTGGGAAAGCTCCGTCAGCAGGGTGTGCTCGCCCTTAACAAAACAGCTATCCGTCTCCGGGTCAATGCCCAGCGCACACAGGGCCAGGATGACCTGGGCGGTGCTTTCCGCGTTTTCATCGCCGTAGGCGATATACCCGCAAGTGTCCGTCAGCTGGCCGGAAAGATAGGAAAGTGCTGCGTCGATCTCGGTCTCCATCTGGTCCCGATAAGGAGCTAGGGCCTGCACCGCCATAGCGGTGATGTCCACATCCGATTTTCCGGGGATCAGGCCGAAGCCGCCGTCCGGCTCCTGAGCAACGGAAATGGCATTTACCATGTCCTCCCGGGAATACAGGGCGTCTGCCGGGACCTCTGTGTCCCCGGCATCCAAGGTCAGCAGCGCCCATATCCAGCCATTTAAGCCCTGAGCGCCCGGATCACGGGCATAGTTGTAAGTACCCTCTGCGATCAGGTCAATGGCCGAGCCGTCGGGCTTCGTGCCGAAGTTGGTGGGGTTGCCCCCCAGTGCCAGCACCGTTAAAGAAATCCGGTGGTATTCCGTGGCCTTGTTGCGGTCCAGGCATCCGTTTTTGGCGTATGCGTCCTCCACATGGGCCTTCAGTTCCGCCAAATAGTCGGAATAGCTCTCCCTTGTGCCGGACAGTGCCATAGCTATGGCCAGCCAATCGCAGACGGAATCGCCTGCAGGAAACAGTTCCCGGTCTTTCAGCAATTCACCCTTCTTGCCGCCCAGAGCGGACATTCCCTCCGCACTCTGTGCGATCTGTTTTTCCAAAGAAGGCTGCGCCTCCGCAAAGACCACCGTTGGGAGCAGAAGCAGCACACAAAGAAGTGCCGCTAATATTCGTGTTGCACTTTTCATGCAGTATCCTCCATCGTTCGTTTCAACGCCCTTCTACTTTACCGTTCCCGTGTCCCGTTAGAGCGTTTCCCATCCTCCGCCGCATCAGCCGGTCCTATTCGGAAGTTGGCTCTGTGGGCGTCGGTTCCGTGGGGACCGGGCTCCGTAGGGGCAGGCTCTATTGGCTCCGTTCCGCCGCCGGTGGCCGGGAGAATATCTGTTTTCTCCTCATGGCACTTGGAGCAGCGATAGTGGATGTAACCATCCTCTGTTTCGGTGGGTTCCAAACGGTCCGTCTCCACGAAGTCGTGGCCAAGGGCTTGGTAGCTGCCGTTGATCCACAGGCCGCAGTAGCTGCTCAGTGAACCGTAGCCGCCTCCGGTGGAATCATAGCCGCCGATGTCCTTGCCGTAGGACAGGGTGAAGCGCACATAAATGGTAATGCCGTTGCGGACCTTGTAGCCACTCATGCCGGTACCCTCATACAGGGTGCCGTTGATGGAGTACATCCAGCCCGAGCCTTGGGTATAGTCAAACTCCCCGATGCTGTCCCGGTCATAGTTGTCATTGGTGGTGATGCCGTCCCGCAGGATCAGCTCCCAAAGATGCTCCGGGACATTGGCTCGGTAGGCAATGTCGCCCCGGCTAATCCGGCGCAGATAGAAGTTCATGGTAGCAGACCCCTGGTAATCCGGCTCATAACCGCGCTCCTGCAGGAAGCGCAGCAGCACGGACGCCGCCGTTTCGCCCTCCACGATGTCCAGCGTACCGGTATCCAGAATGCCCAGGCCGATGGTGGTCGCATCCAGCACCACATCCACCGAGCCTGCCGGGTCGCCCTCACTGATCTGGTGATAGGTGACGGTGTAGACCTTCATGGTGGAGTTTCCGTTACCATCCCAGGCCAGCACCCGGACGATGTGGGTCTCTTCATCGCCCAACTGAGGGGGATCGAAATACAACTCGTAGGTGGGTTGAGAATCGCCGTAGCTCTTTTCCACGGTTTTGCCGTCCAGCGTGACCCGAATTTGATTGGAATAGATCACACCGGCTCCCAGCTCTGCGTTGGCACGGGCAATCACCGTCAAGGGGAAGGTTTGGGAGCTCATGTCCAGGCTGGCCCCGTCCAGATTGGTAACGATGGAGGGTGGATAGTCCCCCACCGTCGGGTGGGTATCGTCCGCAAGATTCGCGTAATAGCCCACCCGGTACTGAACAAGTCCCAGAAAGGTCTCCCCATCATAAAGAGACAGCACAAAGAGGTTATCTGCGTTGAAATCCAGCTGTGCCTCGTAGTCCTGGTTATTCTGAGAAGTAAGCAGCAATCCGTTTCCGGAATTGGTCTCATTTTTCAGCCGGACACGGATATGCAGATCGCCCTTACCCAGGGGATAGGCCACAAAGGTCAGCTTGCTGTCGGGCAGCTCTGCCTTGGTAAGCTGCTGGGTTTTCAGTGTCGTATAAATGCGGGGGGTATCATCCTCCTCACCGCCGCTGCCGTGGTCACCTCCGCTGCCGCCGTGGTCCCCGTCGTCTCCGCCGGTGCCATCACCATGGTCACCGGAATCCTCGGAGCCGCCTTTGTTATCGTCTGACTTGGAGCCGCCCTGGTCGCCCTTGCCGGGGTTATCCGTGGGGTCTGTGGGGCCCGATGGATCCGGCTTGGTGTCATCGGGTTTCTGCGTGTCATCCGGGTTCTGTGGCTCATCAGGTTTCTGTGGCTCGTCGGGCTTCTGCGGCTCTGATGGGTCCTGGGCAGTATCCGTATTCTCTGTATTATCCTTGCCGGAGCTTTGTCCGCCAGTGCTGCCGGAGCCTTGCAGCGACTCTGCCTGGAGCCGATCCGGCTGAGTGCTGATGGGATTCTCCGGCCTTGTCCGACCGGAGGAAAGAAGTGAGAGGCTGATCCCTGCCACCAGCACAATGACCAGCAAAATACTCACGGCGCTATATAGGCCGCTATGTTTTTTCATACGGGTATCCTCCAAATGCTTATTTTGGATTCTTACCATCGTCTCCTAAAACAGGAGGCAATGGTAAAGCCTCAAAATATGGCGAATTGCCTCCCCTCCCAAAAGGGAGGGGAAGCTATGGATTCGCCTTGGTTTACTTGGAATTTTTGACGACCGCAACGGCGTCGGTGGAGTTGACGGCCTTGTCAAGGTTCACATCCGCGCGCAGGAACTTCCGCACAGAGACTTTCTCGAAGTCGGTGTACTTGCCGCTGTAGATGTCATAGGTGAGTTGCGCATCGTTGATGTCCACAACACCTGTCTCGTTGACATCATAGCTCTGCTTCACTTCTTCGGCTGTGGCGCTGGCCTGGTTGATATTGGCCTCAGCCGTAGCCACAGTGAATACCTCATTCTTGTCCACAATCACCAGCCAGCTGTACACATTCTCACCGTAAGCGGTAGTCTTATACATGACATTATCGCCGTAGGCAAAAGCCTTGCCCTCTTCGGGGGTGCCGGTCACGGTTACCAGAAACACGGTCTTGTTATCCATCTGCACATACTCGGAAACAGCTACCTCCATGGTCAGAGTGGATTTCTTCTCGATGGTGATGACCAGATCGCCGGTGACATTGGCGATAGTGTAGGTGTTGTCGGCTCCCTCGGTGATAGTCACATCCTTGCCGCCCATAGTGGCAGTGATGGTGTACTCAAAGTTCTTCTGCTTGGCCACGGTGAAGGTGTAGTTAGCCTTTTCCTGAACGGTGCTCTCGCCGGTAGCATCACCTGCGCCGGTGCCTGCAAAGGTGACCTTGTAGGTTTCCGGCAGCTTGACCTGCTTATTGCTGTTGATGACGATTTCGCCGGTGATATCCGCACCGGGGATGGTGTAGGTGGTGGTGCCGTCGTCATTTACCTGGGCCGTAAAGCCGGTGTATGCCTTGCCGCCGATGGTCACAGCCATCTTGTAGACATAGCCATCCACAGGGGTCAGCTTGAAGGTGTAGTCAGTCTGGTAAGTAGCAGTCGCAGCACCGGTGGTATCATTGCCCTGGGTGACAGTGAAGGTCTTGGGGGTCTTAGTGCTGGTGACCTCCACATTGCCGTTGACATTCGCCACAGTGTAGATGCCATTCTCGTCCGGGCTAACTGTCGTTGTCTCGCCGCCGCCGACGGTGACGGTCACGGTGTAGTCATAGTTGGGGTCCTTGGGAACGAAGGTCAGATTGCCGCCCGCTTCGATCACGGAGCCTGTTGCATCGGTACGAGTGAAGTCGTCCGGCAGAGTCACGGTGTAGCCGTTGACGGTGATGGTGGTCGTACCGTTCAGCACGATGGCGGCGGGGGCATCAAGTTCGATGGCATTGGTATTGGTATCCACATACGCCGCCGTGACCTTGACCGCAGACTGGCCCTGACCGGCTGCGGTGAAATTCAGAGTGAGCGCGTCGCCCAGCTCGGCGGCTTTACCGTAACGCACGATTCGCACGGTGCCGCTGCCGGGAATCACGCGATAACCCTCGATGCTGGTGGCTTCCATGTTCAGCGTCAGAATGGTGGGGTCAAAAGAGAAGGTCATGTCGTAGGCGTTGTAGGCGTTCTTGCCGTCGTTGTTGCCGATGGTCACAGGGATCTCCACGATTTGACCGGAGGCTACCTGCTTGTCCGCACCCATGGACACGGTGTAGCCCTTGGCTTCACTGGACTTCACTGTGACATCAATGATGTTGCCGGTTAATTTGACATCGTTGTCTTTAAGCGTATCATAGTCAGGCAGCGCTTCGGTTTTGACCTCAATGCGAGCGTTTTCTGCCGTGATGTTCTCCGTTGCCGTAAAGGTAACAGTGGCAATCTTGCCGGCGTTAAGAGTGACAGGGTCGCCTGTAGTGCTTAGGCCGGATACCCGGATGGCATTTTTACCAAGGATATCAACATTATCTCCCACTGCGCCAGTAGTGCCCGTGCCCGACATACATCCAGGTTCAAGCTCGCCGCTGGTTTTGACATAAGCAGTCTTGTCAAAATAAATTGCCCACTCCCAGTTATTCAGGTTCGTAATGGTCTTGTCGATCGACAGTGTAAGCGTAATCGTATCACCCGGCTGAACCTCTGTCTTATCAACTGTTGTTGACATCGTCGGAACATCAGCAGCAAATACAGCAGGGATAAGGCTGATAATCATGGCGATTGTCAACAGAATGGAAAGAGTTCTTTTCATTTTGTGTTTAACCTCCTTATGGTACTTAGGATTCTGCGGGGAATTTACTCATTTTCCCGTTTGTATAACGATAGATCAACGCAGCATCTGTGGAGTTTACAGCACCATCGCCGTTAACATCTGCCGACAACTTCTGAGAATCTGTCAGTGTGTATCTTCCATTAACCGAGCGATAGACGATTGCTGCATCCGTGGAATTTATGATGCCATCTCCGTTCACATCCCCATATATCACATCCGGCTTCGTGTCTGCCTTTGCATACTCAAAGGTGAACAGGGCGACGGGCCTAAAATTATTAGTGCTGCTGGATTCCAGTGTGACCGCCATCGCTGTTCCGTCCGCATTGCGGATATAACGGGTGACGGGGGTGGTGACAGTCTGGGTGCCGTCACTGTTGGCCTTGTAGCTGTTTTTCAAGGTAACAGAGCGGATAGTTGCCGAGGACACCACATCTACAGCAAGGTCCGTCTCGTAGCCGTATGCAGTAGCGTCTGCGTGGTAAATATCCACGCCCTCGTTGTAGGTAATGTCAACGCTCTCTGTTCCTTCCGGAACGATCACATGGTACTTGGGAATCTCCTCGTAGACATTTTTGAACTCCTCGTTGTCCTCGCTGCCCAGGGTAACGATGCCCTCATAGGAAATGTTCTTTGCATTCAGCTTCGTGCCGTTGACAGAGATGGACTGGAAGGGGCGCTCCAGCTCGGCGTCCGCCGCCACATTCAAGATGGCTGTGGCCGGTGCGATCTTGGCATAGTTCGTGCCGCCGCTGTCGTCCTTGGGGATCGTCCGGTTGGGGTCCATGCCCACGAGGTAGTAGGTGCCCTCCTCTGTGGGGGCGGTGAAGGAGAAAGTGCTCTTTCCGTCAGCCGCTTCCTTGTACTGCTCGATTTGCTCCCACTTGTCGTTATACAGGAACACATCCAGGTTCGAGAAGGGATAGAAGTCGCTGCCCTCAAAGGTCGTGCCGTAAGCCTGAGAGGAGATCGTCATCTCCATGCCGGGGCGGGCATTGTACGCGTCCTTGTCAAAGCAGGTAAATGCACCGCCGCTGGACCAGAAGCTCCAGTTGGTAAACATGGCCACATCCCACGTATCGCCGTCCGACAGCACGATGTAGTCGGAGGTGGAGCCCCAGCCGGGACTCATGTAGGGAAAGCAGTGGTTGCGGTAGTACATCAGGTTCTCATCATGACCCCAGAAGTTGGCCATATACAGGCTGGTGGGCGAGCCGGTGATAGTCAGAGCGGCAAAGCTGTCTGCCGTATAGGCCGGTGTTTCATCCATGTAACAAACATCTTCACCCAGCTTAAAGCTCGCCAGCGCGTCACGAGGATAGGCACCCTTGCAGCATTGCTCCTCCGGCAGGCCGATGAAGTAGCGCTCCAGCAGATAGAGATACAGGTGCAGGCCGGTGGGCCGCTCCACGATGTTCTCGTCGATGTATTTGCCTTCTCCGTTTTCCGTGTGATAGCGGTAGTATTCGTCCAAGTTGTACCGGCCCAAGTCAAAGTAGGGGACGGTGATGGCCTTGTGGCACAGCACCGTGCCGTCGCGGCCTCGGATGGGTACGCCGTCGTTGGAGATGGTCACATACACCGTGACCTCCTTGGCGGGGGTCTCATCGTAGTTATACTGTGCGTCCAATCCGTGGGGAGCTTCCTTGACCGTGATGGTAAAGGTCGCTGTAAGCTCTTTGCCGTCCGAGCAGGTCGCCTTGACCTTCGGCGTATAGGTGCCGGGGTCTTTCTCTGATACATAGAGTGAGCCGTCCTTGACCTTGGTTTGGGCGCTGAACTGCGCTGCGTTGGTCAGCGTGTAGGTCAGCGTATGGCCGTCTGTATCTTCAAAGACATCTGTCAGCTTGATCTCCAGCAGGCTGCCGGCCACAACCTCACCGGTGGTGACGGCATCCGCCTTCACGGAAACGCAGGAATCCGCAGCCAGCGCCGGTATGACGCCGAATACGCCTGCCGACAGAACCAAAGTCAGTGCCAGCAGCAGAGATAGTATGCGTTTTCTCATATTTGTTTACCTCATTTATGCGTAGGTTACATCCAGCGTGCGTAGAGCGTCATGTTGCTGCGCACCGGGTCTTTCTGTGTATCCCAGGGCTTGGTGAGCGCCTGATCTGCATACCAGCCGCCGAACACTGCACCGGGCTTCGTGGGCGTCATGACTTCGCCAATGACGCTGCCCCGCTTCACGGAAACGGCCTCCAGCTCTGTGCCGCCGCTGGTCTCAAAGCGAACCTTCTTCTTGCCCAGCAGAGCCAGCAGAATCAGCAGCAGAGCCAGCAGGCCCGCACCGCCTATAATCCACCAGGTGACGCTTCCTGCGGCGGCACCCTCGGCCCAGTTGGCGTAGAGGGTCATGTTGCCCTTAACGGTGTCCTTGTGGAAGTCCCACTTTTGGGTGCGGTCCAGGTCTCTGTACCACCCCTCCAGGTGGTAGCCCTCCCGGATGGGGTCCTCGGGCTTTTTCACCTTTTCACCGTACTGGACGGTCTGGGAGGGGACTTCCGTGCCGCCGTTGCTTTCAAAGGTAACGGTGCAGTCCGTGGTGACGATGACGGACACGCTATTATCCTTCACGGTGTATCCGGCCATGCCGTCCTGGGTGGAAACCAGGGTGTTGGTGGGGATAAGCTGCGACACACCCTTCGTGCCGATGACCTTCATCTGAAAGCTGCCGACTACCACCTCCGGCTCCCAAGCCTCGCCGCCCTTAAAGGACACGAAGTTCAGATAGAAGGCCCGCCCGCCGGTGCGGCGGCCTAAGTCGCTCCAGCGGATGCCGGGGGCGGTCATGACGCTGCCGTCCACCAGCTGGAGGAAGGTGTCGTCGTACTCAATCTCGGTCTGCATACCGTACATATCGGCGCTTTCCTGGGCATCGGTGCGCTTGAGCACCAGGGTCACGGTGATGGTCTCGCCGGTGGTGGCCCGCACCTCGTATGCACCGCCTACGGACAGGTCAAAATTGTAGCTGCGGCTCTCGTCCGTTTTGCCGCCCGTCTGCGAGGCAAAGGCTGCGGTGGGCAGCAGGCACAGCAGCAGACACAGGGCTGCCAATAGTGTAAAAATGCGTTTTCTCATGCTGTTCTCCTTCTCTCTCCGACCGGTTGGGCCGTTTTTTGCCCGGCCTGGCCGGTGCGAAGCCCCCAACGGGGGATAGCCTCCCCTCCCGCCGGGGAAGGGAGGCTGGCAGGACCTTACTTAAACTGATTCACGATGGCCACAGCGTCGGTGTGATCCACCACCTTAGTGGCGTTTACATCGGCCCGCAGGAACTTCTCCACGGAAACCTGGGTGAAGTTACTGTATGTGCCGTTATACATATCGTAGACCAACTGCGCATCGTTGACATCCACCTTCCCGGTCCTATTCACATCGAAGCTCGGGGTGATGGTAACCACATTGTCTGCGGCAGAGATGGCGACCTTGGCGGCGGCCTCCTCCTGGGTCAGAGTTTGACCCTTGTCCACGATCACCAGCCATGCATACCGGTCCGTGCCGTAGCCCTCGACCTTATACATGGTGTTGCCGTCATAGGTGAAGGCACTGCCGCCCTCGGGGGTGCCCTTGACCGTGACCAGCATCATGGTCTTGTCGTTCAGCTCCAGATATTTGGACACGGTCACTTCCTCCGCGCTGTGGGAGACCTTTTCCACCTTCACGACCAGGTTCCAGCTTCTGGCGTATCCATACAGATAGTCGTTATAATTCACGGCCTCGACCACATATTTCCCATTGCCAAGGCTGCGCACGGTGGCGGGCCTCTTAGAAGCTGTGGAAGAGGCGAGGGGCTGATAGTAAGCCGTGACGGTGTAGTCGCAGCTCTCGCGCTGGTTCAGCGTGAAGTAGTAGGGCATATTCTTGCCCATAGAGCTTGCATTCCCGGAGGCTGCGTCCTCAACGCCGTTGCCGGTGAACACGACCGGAATACCAGATTCTGTGTTGGCGTCGATCCATATTTCCACACCTCCAACGATTTCTTTTCCAGGGATCGTGTAGGTGAGGGTGCCATCGTCATTGGCAGTGGGGACCGCTATGACTGTATGGACAAAGGGATCCCCGTTGTCTACACTGTAAATTACACGGTAGGAGTAGCCGGCCCTCGGGGTGACGACGAAGGAGTAGTCATTCAGATAGGTGACTGTCTCCGGGCCCTTGGTCACATCCTGCTCCACATCTTCGTCAATCTTGTATTTCACATCGTACTGCTTGGGGGTCTTGCCGGTGCAGGTGACCTCCACATTGCCGGAGATCTTCTCGATGGTGTAGGTGTCATTTGCGCCGAAGGTCAAGCCCTCGGTGACGGTGTCGCCCATCTTCACGGTGAAGGTGTAGGTATAGTGGCTGTCCACGGGCTTGAAGGTGAAGCTGCCGCCGTTGGGGACCAGGCGGGTCTCGTCAGAGGTGAACGCATCCGGCAGGGTCACGGTGAAGTTATTGGCGTTGACCACGGTGTCGGCGTCGGAAATGGCGGCATCCGGGGCGTCGAAGTTGATGGAGTTGGCATCCAGATCAAATTTGGCGTTGGTCAGCGTCACGGTGCTGGAGGCGGCCTTGTTGGCGGTGAAGTCCAGAGCCAGTGCCTCGCCCAAGGGCACGGCATCGCCGTAGCGGCGGACCCGAACGGTGCCGTTATTGTCCTCCACCGTCAGATTGGCGGCGTCACCGGTCTTGGTGTTCAGGGTCAAGGCTGCCGGGTCATAGGTAAAGGTCATGTCATAGGCGTTGAAGCCGGTGATGCCCTTTTCCCCGGAGGCGACGGTCACAGGGATACGCACTTGCTGGCCCGCAGCAACCTGCTGGTCAGCACCCATGGAAACAGTATAGCCGGTAGCTGTGGGGATAGGGCCAGCCCCATCAGGTGTAATAGTCACCTTAATCGGGTCGCTCTCGCCATGGTTAAACGCACCATCTTTGACATAAAGTGTTTCTTCATCCACCTCAATACTTGAACGCGATACTCCTGTCGTACCGTTGAAAAAAGATGCCGTTTGGGCACCACTAATATTATCTAAAGCAGCAAAGGTAACGGAACAGATTTTACCCGCAACAATAGTTTCTTCATTGTCATCATTGTACTGTCTTATTCTAACAAGGGCTTGACTGTCGGCTCCATATGCGCCATTTTGAGTGGGGTTATCAAACCAAACGCTACCATCTATATCCGTACTTACGAATTGAAAGAGAGTAGCATCATACCTTAGAACAATATCAAGCGCTGTCATGTAATCCAAATCATGCGCAAGTGTATATGTTATAGTGAGTTTTTCTCCAGGTTTCACATTTGTCTTGTCGGCTGTGGATACAACAATAGGGCTGTCGCCCTCCGCCGCAAAAGCGGCGGAGGGGAGAAGCCCTATTACAAGAACCACTGCCATAAATAATGCCAGTATTCTTTTCATAGATTAACCTCTCATCAGCCAACAGGAAATACGGTAATTGTGCCTGCAACATACTGCTCCAAGAGATCAAGATCCGCCTGATTTACTACAGTGTCGCCATTCACATTTGCCTGCGCCAGTTGGTCATCGTTCAGTGTAATTGTGTTCGCCAAATATTTCCGTAGCAGTTCTACATCTTTGCTGTCCACATATCCGAAAGGATCCATATCGACATTGCCAACCTTTGGCGTTTTCAACCCCTTCAGATTCGTCTGCCAACTTAGGGCGGGGCTATACCGGCTGGAAACAAATGCGGCAGTAGTCAAGCCGGTATTCATTGCCCTGACAAAACTGCTCTTTGTCATTTCTGCTCTGGTCTTAGCAGTGGCCGTCTGAGCGGTGCTCTTGGCACTGCCAATGCCCTGACTGCAGGTGAAGTCCAGATAATACAGGTTGGACATCGCAGCGGAGGCGTTGTTGGTCATGCCGACCACAGCGCCCACATTGCTGCCGGTGCTCTCCACATAGGCTCGGTTGTAGCAGTTCTTGACAGAAGCGGACGCGCCGGAGGCAAAGGCCACGATACCCGCCACATAGTTGCCGGCACCGGTGATGCTGCCGGTGTTGTAGCAAGCGGTGACGCCCTTGGTGGTCTGACCCACGATGCCGGCCACATAGCCGTTGCCGGTGATCGCTCCGCCGTTGTAGCAGCCGGTAATGGTACCGGTAGCGTAGCCGGTGATGCCGCCCACATACTGGTAGGCACGGATGGTGCCTTCGTTGCCGCAGTTGGTGGCGTTGGAATTCACCAGACGGCCTGCAACGCCGCCCACGCTGCTCCAGTTGCCATTCACACGGGTAACGGTGATGTCAACATCGGAGACAACGCCGGAGATGTTGGTATAGTTGGCGTAGGCCACCACGCCGCCGGAATAGGCGTTGGCAACGCTGCCCGTGGAGGTCAGGTACATCTTGCCGGTCACCTTCAGATTCTGAATGGTGGCGTAGCTGCTGCTGGTGCCGTTCACATAGCCGAACAGTCCCTTATACGGAGCCGAGGTAGTGGTGGCACTATAGTAGATGCCCATGTTCTTCACGGTGTGATTATTACCGTTAAAGCTGCCCTTGAAGGCCGTGCTGGCGGTAGTGCCGCCGATGGGCGTCCAGTTGTAGCCGGCCAGGTCAATATCACCCGTCAGCGCACCGTTGATGGCATAGCTCCCGCCGTTGACTTGCGCCGCAAACCAAGCCAGCTCCGCTGCGTTACCAATCTGATACACGCCATCGGTCAGAGTGGGCTGCGTCTTGGTGGTGCCGTCCCATGCGCCGGCAGCAGAGGCCGTCAGCGGAATGGTCTTGGTCAGCACACCGCCGGACACATTGGCCTTGTCTGCACTGCCCAAGTAGAAGCTGCCGTAGACATAGTCGCAGCCGGCGCAGAGCACCGCATAGGTGTAAGTGCCGTAAGGCAGGTTCTCATACTCGCCATTGCTGTTGGCGGTATGAACATTGCCTGCGGCATCCGTCAGCGTCACAGTGGGCGTGGCGGTGGTGGGATTGGTAATATTCAGCTTCAGCTTGAAGTTATAGCGCGGAGTGACCTCCACATTCACATTGGGGAAACGGTTCAAGCAGAAGTTCACCGTGACCGCATTGAAGTTCGTGCCCACGCCGGTATTCGACATGTTATACAGGGTGGCAAACGGGTTCGCCGCCGAGTACATGGAGCCGTAGGTATAACCGTTGGTGAGCTGAACATTGGCGGTGCTGCCGGAGCCAAAGTCCACATTCGTCGGGATTGTCAGCTCCAGCTTGGCCTGATCCATCTGCTGATACTGGGCGACATTGGTCTTATAGGCCGTATCGCCGATGGAATAGAACAGGTTGTAGGTAGTGGGGTTGAAGATACCACTGTACTTGTAGATGCCACGGTAGCTGCCCTCGAAGGTGAGAGACACCTTATCGCCGGGCATGATCTCCGTCTCCTGGGGATTGGAGGCGTTGGTGACCGTGGCGGTCACTTCGGCCACACGAGCCAGACTGTAGGAAGTGCCGGTGCTATCATGCATCTTGATGATCACAGTACCGCCAGCCAGCCCAGCTTCGCGGAAGCCCAGGAGGCTTGCGTGATACTTGCCGCTGGAGTCCGCCGTCAAGGTGGTCCAGCCGGAAAGATGGGTATCCAGGTCACTTGCATCGGTGGTGACGATGGCGTACTGGACCGTCGTTGTGCCGCTGCTGGACACCGAGAAGTCCAGAGTGGGAGCGGTGTCGTTACTCAGATAGAACCAGTTGTCGTAGTTATAATCCCAGGCCGACGGACGGGAAGATGTCAGACCATTGGAATTATAGGCGATATTGGCTTTCGCGTTGCCGTGTTCATCCTTGTCGTTGGTAAGCACGAACACGCTGGTGCGCTCGGGATTGGTGGCCGGGTAGAGGCCGCCGTGGGTGCCGTGCTCGTCAGCGGTCGTGTAGACATCCAGTGCCTTATAGTTCACGGCAACGATCGTTGTGCCATTGGGTGTGACATCCAGCCAGTTGCCCTTGGCGTTGCCGCCGGTCACTGCTGTGACAGCGTTTTCGTCGCCGCTCAGCACTTTGACCTTGAACTCGGGCTCGATCATGATATTTGCCGCGTCAGAGTTGATGATCTGCCACAGGCGGTAAGAACGGATACGCTCTGTCCCGCTCGTGTACTTGTAGCCGCTGGGGGACAAGAAGGTCTGAATCTCCGCTTCGTCACGGGTCTTGGCTATCGTGCCAAGATTAGAGAAGCTGTGGGAATACTGATCCGTGGAGTCTCCAGCATTGAAGGTGAATTCCTTCGCAAAACTGGTGGTGCTGCTCTGGAGCCATCCGGCCTTGGTCACATAAGTGGTGCCGCTGCGGATGTCCTTCAAGCGCCAGGTGTAGTTGGAATTGCTCTTGCTGATTTTGTAGGTCAGCGTTCTGGTAGCGTCAGCGGATGCGCTTGCATCGCCACTGGTGCTGCCCGTCTTCGGCTCAATAATCTGTGTGTTGAAATTATTATGCTGGAAAAACAGGTTGAAGTCCGCATAGGCAGGAACCGTCACCGTCAGGTTGATGGCCTGGGAAAGCGCCAGGCTCTTTGTAACAACCGTGTATCCGGCGGCAGTCGTGTTGTTGATCGCCTGAGTGAAGATGTAGTCCTCGGCACAGGTGCCGATGGGTTCCACATAGGCATTCCAAAGGGCTGCGTTTCCGGCAGAGTACAGCATGAAGGGGTAGTAAGTATAATTGCCGGAAGGATAGGGCGTACCATGCTGCACATCGCCGCCCATGCTGGGCATGACCACACGAGCCGTATAGTCATCAGCAGTAAAATAGTCGCTGCTGTTCTTTTTGCTCGTGGTATAGATGGAGTGCAGGCGCAGATAAATATCCGCGCCGCCGCCGGTGCCGCCGTCCACATTGGTCTCTGTGGGCAGGGTCAAGCTGTGGCCGCCCAGGTAAACATTTGCGCTGGTTTCCGAAGCTTTGTAGCCATAGGCGCGGAAGGAATATCTGCCGGCGGCCAGGCTGGCATAGAAATTGTTGTAGTTATCTGCCAGCGTGCCGGTGGAATTGGGGTCAGCCGTGGTAAAATCACTGGCCTTAAAGGTCAGAGGGCTGTAACCTTTCAGCTCATAATCCTGCCCCTTGACAGTGATCATGTATTTGCCGTTAACCACGGCGATGGACTGGTCATGGTCCTCATAGATGTACTGGGTCTTGCCATCAACTTCATAGGAAGCCAGGTAGTCAGCGCCCTTATCGTCAAGACCAGCCGTCTTGTAGAGCTTGATCAGCGGATACTGGCTGCCATTGGTGGAATAGTTCATATCCTGACCAACATGGAAAGTATAGTGCTGCTCGATCGAGTCACTTACGGTCAGTGTCAGCGTCCAGGTGTCCGTGGACAGACCGGCAGAGTTCATGGCATGGAACTCATAGACATATGTATCGGCGGTGTTCTCCGTGATTTGGATCGTGGTAGCACCGAACAGAGCCGTGGAGAAGTAGTAAGGCCCCTTCCTTTCGCCAGTCCCGGCTGTTCTATAATAATAGTAGTCGGTGTAGCTCAAGGAAGAACCGTCCGGATTCTCGAAGATGTTGCCAGCCTGCAGATCGGACAGGTTATAGGCGTATCCTACCGAAACGGTTGCACTTGCGGTGACCGGGACGCCGCTCTTCAGCCGCGGGACCTGTGTGCCCTCCGCAGCGGTCAGAACAATGGTGTGGGTGGCCGTGCCGCTGTCGTCGGTAGCGGTAAGCACGATCGTATACTCACCAGCCGCAGTAGGGGTATAGCTCAAGGTAGAGCCGTTCAGCGTTTGCGTAGCGCCGTTGACGGTTGCCGTATAGGTCAGCGCATCGCCATCGGCATCCGTAAACATTTCAGCCACATCCAGCGTCCAGGCATTACCGAGTGTTACATTAGCTGTGGCAATTGCACCGGGAGCGACCGTAGGTGCCGACTTGCCTTCATAGGTGAAGGCGAGGAAATGGACGGGCGCATAGCTGGCGCTGCCGTCATACTCCGGCGCATAGGCAGTTCCGCTACCATCTGCACCCAGCACAAAGCTCTTTTGGACCGTAGTCCCATCCTCGGCGGTACGGGAGTAGTTCAAGGGAATTGTAATTGTGATATCCCCACCGCTCTCCGTATAGGCCATTTCTACACCGCCGCCAGTCCACTGCGGCACATCGGCGTAGTAGCCGGATGCAACACCGCTTGTGGCATTGGTCAGTATGGCAGCGTCTTTGTATGTGGCCTTTACATAGGTCGTGCCTGCGGGAACGGTGACCAAGTAGTAGGGCACATTCTCGAAAGCAGAGTAGCCGGTAAAGGTCACAGAGTTCTGCACACTGATAGTTGCCGTTCCTGTGGTCTGGTCATTCGCACCATAGGGAACAATACTATCCAGCGGCGCAGCTACTGTGCCTTGTTCCGTTGCAAAGACTGCCGTGGGAAGGATGGATAGAACCATCATGAGCGCAAGCAGCATTGAAAGGAACTTTTTCGCTGTCTTTTGCATTTCCAATCTCCTCTCAGAATTTTTTTTATAATAAGGCCTGCCGGCATTATTACCTTAGCTGCGAGCACATTTTCGCATCCAATAAGAAAATAACAAGGTTATATAGGGGCGCGACACCCTATTATAATTGGTGTCGCGTTCCGATCTGTCCAAGGCGAAAGGTGCTTTCGTTAAGAGGTTGGGCGGAAGGGGCTGGCTAAGCCCCTTCTGCCCATATGGAAAAGCTGGCGGATCTCCGCCCTCGACTTGGCAAACCTTACTCAAGCATTACATCTGTTGCAACGAAGGTTTCCTCTGTGGCTTCGTGAACAGCGCACTTGCTTTGGCGTTGCTTGACTCGCTCAACCCGTGCTGCCCGTTTAGCGTCACGCTCGCTCCGATGCATCTCAATTTGGATTTTCTTTTCGTTTTGATAGCGCCCGCAATCTCTATTGCGGGGTTTTTTGTATATAGGATTCAAGTGGGCGGCTCTCAGCGCATCTTTCCAATCGCCAAAGCGCTCTGCGATGTAACTGCCACCGACGATCTCGATGGGGGCAGGGGACTTTCCCCAATGTCCGGCGCAGCGCCGGAGATAGGCCGCCAGCTGATCCAGGCTGTCGCCTGCGTGTTTTTCCGCAAAAGCGCGGTCCTGCTCAGCCAATGCATCCCGTGTTCTTTTGGCAATGTGCTGCTCGTACCAATTCGCTCCGTCAAAATTTTGCGCACCTGCTACTTTACCCATGGGCACACCTCCTTAATGATTCATGACAAAAAAGCGCTGATAAACCCATACCGGGTCATCAGCGTACACTTCTGCCATATCAGCACCACGGAGAGAGCGCCCGCTGCCTTTGAGTCCTAACTACACAATTCTACTGACTTGCGCCATGAGATACTCTCTGCGTTTATGATCTGTCTTCTCACGATTTTCTCGCAATGACGGACTTTCGTCCCAGTGGTTTCCCGCCTCGATCATATCCTTGCGCTTACAGTGCCGACCGCATGGGGAATTGCACCCCTTTCCTTTTAGGCGGTCGCCTGGCCTTTTACAGCTCGGGCAACAGCCGTGCAGCATCCTCGGACTTCTTATGAAATTTTACGGTATCATTTATCCTTTTAGGGGGATAATGATTTTGGTTGGTGTAGAGGTGAAGTTTTCTTTCGTAAATCTATACAATTTGCGAAAGTAGAATCCACCTATGTATCCACATTGTATCGTCTTTTTTGAGGGAAGTCAATACCTAAATTGCGGAAATTTAGCGAAAAGTAGGTACAAATTATAAATGCCGCATAGAATCACTTGCTACTCAAGGGCCTATTTTACAAATATTCCCAATCACAAAATCGTTTACGCCGTCAAAAACATCGTCAAGGAGGAGCGTTGGTCATGCCTAAAAGAGGAGAAAATATTTACAAGCGGAAAGACGGGCGCTGGGAGGGGCGATATATTCGCGGCCGCACAGCTTCCGGGCAGGCTGAGTATGGGTATGTTTACGCCGACAGCTATAAGGCGTGCCGGGCCAAGCGGCAGCAATGCATTGAGACGCTGCCAGAGAAGCCTGCCGTGCAAGCATCTGCTGCGACCTTGGCCCAGGCCGCAGAACTGTTTTTAAGCGAGAAAAGCCATGTTCTGAAAGCATCATCCTGGAATCGGTATTCCTATCTGACGCAGCATTATATCTTGCCTGCTTTGGGAACGGCCCCTATCTGTCAGCTGACGGCGGATCAGATTTCTGATTTCCTGCGCCGCTTGCAGCGAAGCGGACTATCCGGCAAAAGCGCCAGGGATATCGGCGTATTACTAAAGTCAATTCTGAAGTATACAGCCAAAAAGCTGGACTGCAGCTGTCCCGGTGTGAATGCCGAACTGCCCGTCTATCACCGAAAAAAGATCGAGGTATTTTTCGCAGACGAGATTGGGCGGTTGGCAAAAAAGGTCCTGGAAGCGCCCAGCATGGCGGGCGTTGGGGTCCTGCTTGCGCTGAATGCCGGTCTGCGCTTGGGGGAGCTATGTGCGCTCCAGTATAAGGATATTGATTTATGTAATGGGGTGATCCATGTCACCAAGACGGCCCAGCGAATGAAAAAGGGCATGCACACCCACCTGGTGGTGCAACCGCCGAAAACCGACAACGCCCGGCGCACGATCCCGCTGCCAGAGGATATGCTGGCCCTTTTAAGGCAAACGGTTTGCCCGGCCAGGAATGAGGAGAACTATTTTCTGTCCGGTAAGTCTGCTCCGCTGGAACCGCGGACACTGCAATACCAGTACCGCGCATTGCTGAAGGCGGCGGGGATCCCTTATCGAAATTTCCATGTGCTGCGGCACACCTATGCGTCGCGCTGCGTGGAGCAGGGTGTGGACATCAAGAGCTTGAGGGAGATGCTGGGCCATGCCGATGTCCGGACTACGCTCCAGGTCTATGTCCATTCCTCCCTGGAGCACAAGATGCGGGTGGTTCAAAGCATATGCTTCCTTTCTCTTGCCCCGGCGGCGGACTTTGCGCCGTCAACATTTCCGTCACACGGGCCGGAAACGGCGCTGCGACAACGGGTTTTTCCGAACCTTTCGCAAATTGTATAGATTTACGAAAGCTCCGCCTTGTTTTTTTGCCAAGGGCAGCTGTGCCGAGTTCGGCTTGTTATTCCTCATACAAACTCATAAAGACCCATCACTGAGAGTTTACCTCTGAGTGACGGGCTTTTTTTGTCGAAAAAGATGCGGAATTATCAAAAAAACTTTATTAAGGCTATTCCCTGGCGTATAATGAGAGCTATGCTGTGAGAAAGGATAATCGAAACAAAATGAAACAGGCAGAGCTGAGATACTATATTTCCATCAATGTAAACGGCCAACATCCATTGATGAGGTCAGCGCAGGGCTACACTGAATATTATAGTGAAGCACTGGAATTCTCCGATCTTTTTGATGCCTATCGTTTTGTTGAACGGCACGGTTTGGAAAAACTGGCATCCATCATCACACGGCCAACCTAATCGTGCGATTGCCCCTCTATTATCGACTTCCTATCGGGAGCCATACTTTAGCAACGACTGTTGTTACTGGTACAAATGGTTCGTCCCAGTAACGGGAATCATAGGAGTCATCCGCATTGTCTCCCAGCATGTAGTAGGAGCCTTCGGGTACAGACATGTTGATTCCGTTATGCATGACCACATTCCCACCAACCGCTGCAATACGCTTGACAAAAAGATTCCCGCCATGGCAAAAGATAACAACGTCTCCGACTTCAAAGCTGCCTTTGATTCGTACACCGAGGATCAAGCTACCAGCTTCGAGCGTCGGTTTCATAGAGTTAGTAGGCACATAGCCCAGGATAAAAACCGTGCGAAACATAACGAGTACAAGCAGCGCCGCTATAACAGGCAGCAAACGGCTTAGACATAACTTCTTTTTCCTCATTTTGGATACCTCTAAATAAGAAAACAGGACAACGGAAGGGAGACCGCATGAGAAAGTAGCAAGTCTTTCGACTTTTAGAATCCGTCGGAATGATTGAATTGATAGGACAAATCAAAGAATAATTATTGTGAACCAATACCGCGGTATTTGCTGCGAGTTCTACAAGAAGTACTGGTTCTGAGTGGAACTGATGAAGCAAGGGCTGAAAAGCGGCTTTTCACGAGAGTCCTGGAAGAATGCTTTATGACTCAGCCTGTAAAACAGCAGCCCAAGTTGTCAATATTCTAAAAGTAGAACATACACTACCCTTGCGGGATGGTGTATGTTCTACTAATGCACAGATAAGGGATGGCAACATCTATTTAGTAATACGAAAATCCGGAACTACAGTTACTCCTCACCTATATTCACTCGAACGATTTTTCTGGTAGGATAATTTGTCACTTGCAGCCAGATATTGCTTTGCTCTAAACGATTCCATTCAGCGGATGTGAAGCGATATCTATACAGATCAAATGGCAGCAAAATATCACATGAGGCGCCATCCTGTAACCGAATCCCGGTGGCACCGTCCAATATAGGATTGACCACACCCAAGAGATCCCAATCCATATTCATGAGCATATCCGTGGTGTATAATGATAGTTCCGTTAAAGGGAATCCTTCTGCGGGACTATTCTGCTGCGAAACAGTAACGCTGACCAATGCGACCTTATCGGGGATCCGACTTCGATC
>OGZH01000751.1_pt1 | contig 22028 bp, 20 predicted proteins | sample 1576741 | NCBI WGS metagenome assembly OGZH01 (sample SAMEA3541560, study PRJEB24748) | human gut metagenome | biome: human gut; feature: human-associated habitat; material: faeces | place: China | collected 2012 | reverse complement strand
CCCTAACGCTTCCTTCAGCACGGAGAGATTCTTCTCCATAACGGAAAGGTAGGTGGCGCCGTTTGCCACGTCCTTGGAGGTGGTGGACTGCATGGAATCCATGGTCAGCACCTTCTGATTCTTCCCGGCGGTGTTCTGAACGATGGTTTCCGCGATCCTGTGCTGTGCGCCCTCGATGGTCAGCACGCAGGGAAGCCCCAGCTCATCCACCTTCTTAGCAAGGAACGAAACGGTTTCAAAGCTGGCCTCGGTCTCGGCGGAGCAGCCCGCAAAGGCGGCGTAGTAGCGCAGACCGTAGTCGTCCACCAGATAACGGAACGGGAAACGGTCGCCAAACAAAACGGTCTTATGGGCCGCACCCTCCACAGCCGCCTTATAGTCTGCGTCAAGGGCGGCCAGCTTGTCCCTATACGCCGCGGCGTTGGCGATATAGGTGTTCTTGTTGTCCGGGTCGATGGCACACAGCGCGTCCGCGATCGTCACGCAAAGTGCTTGGGCGTTCTTCAGGGACAGCCAGACGTGCTCGTCCTTTTCCTCCCCATGGTCATGTCCCATCAGCTCGTCAAGGATGTCCTCTACGGAAAGCGCATCCTTCACAAAAAACGGATTGGTCTTGGCACTCATCAGCGCATCAAAGCCGTCGTTGCCGAAGTAGATATGGAAATGCTCCGCCTCGCCCGGCTCGTGACCGTGGTCGTTGAACTGCACATATTTGGGCGCATCGGCACTGGTGGTTTCGAACTGATAACGGACGCTGCGGATCTTACCCTCGTCATTCCGCTTCGGCTGATAGCCGGCATAGGTGTATTCAGCGGAAACGGTTTTTCCGTCTCCATAAGTGAAGGTAATGTTGTTTCCTTCAATCGAGATCTTCTCGGCGTCGCATTGCCACGAAGCCTTATACTTCTCCAAATAGGTGTCCTTTGTGGTCGAGCTGTCCTCGTCCTCCTCCGCCCTGTGTTGGCAGAATTTGTCCAGGTCGCCGTTCAGCAGATAGGGGTGCAGAGACTTCCACGCACCGGCGAAATCCGAGAGGGTGCGATCCCTGATGTCATCCTCCGTGAGCTGTTCATCGTGGCTGTGGCCGTGGTCGTGGCCTTCCTCCTGCATACCCTCAACGGTCTCCTCCGTTTTCACGGAATCACCCAGCACCTCCAGCAAATTGATGACCTTCATATTCCTGTTGGCGGCGTTTTTCAGAGCGTTTTCCACCCAGCCGTCGGACTCGCCGCCCACATAGACGAAGAGGTCGCAATCGGAGATCTTGACAATATCATCGGCGGTGGGCTGATAGCTGTGCAGGTCAACGCCGTTATCCAGCAGCATGGTGACCTCGGCGTTATCCGCCTTGTCGCCAAGGATCGCCCTGACCCAATCGTATGCGGGGAAGATGGTGGTGACGACCTTCAATTTGCCGGCTTTTCCGGTATCCCGCGGCTTTCCGCAGCCGGCAAGGATGCCGGCCAGCATCATTAGCGCAAGCAGCAGCGCAGTTATCTTTTTCATAGGCTATATGTACCTCCAGATTATGATAAGAACGTAAAAATGGGCGCAAAAATACAAGGGTGACGGCAACACCGCGAAAGCCTATCCGAAAACGGATAGACTACACCCTTGTAAATAGTTCTTATTTAATCTGAAAGTTTGACCTTGAGTGAAACCAGAGTAAACGTGCGGACAACCTCCGCGCAGGAGGGAATGACCCTGCACGGGGCATACCTGACCGCCGCGGCGAAAACCGCAGCAGCACCGGCAAGCCCAATGCTCTTGAGCAGATTTTCACAGACCTGCAGCTGGTGGCAGATGGCGCAGTCCTCGCCGGAGCAGTTATGGTTGGCTTCGACCGCAATATAGACAGCGGAGGACAGCATGACAGCCGCCAGCACGGCTGCCAGCAAGCCTGTGATCAAACGAAATTTTCTTGTCATGGCCTGTCCTCCTTCCCAATATTATTCCTCCCGGCAATCCGCGCAGGTGCCATAGAGAATCGTGTCGGCGGCGTCCAGCGTGAATTGCTCACTCTGCGCCAGGTGCTTTGCAAACAGGGCGGCGTTGCCGCTTGCCATGTGAAAGGTTCTGCCGCATTTTACACAGCTCATGTGCAGCGCACCCTTGCAGCTTTCGGCGTCAAGGTACTGAAAGTAGACCTCCCGCGTGCCGCTCTTGCTGCTGCGCCGCACTTTTTCTTCCGTCTCTAACTGTGCAAGGTTTCGGTATACGGCGCTGAGGCTGATCTTTTCATCCGCCAGTGCGTCCGCAATTTGCCGTGCGGACAGCAGCTCATCCGGGTGCCGGCTCAAATAGGCAAGCAGAGCCTTCCTCTGCTGCGTGCTGTAACTGGACAAGTCACCACGCCTCCAATTTGCAATTCATTCGCAAATTAGTATACACAAGGAAAGCAGAAAAGTCAATATGCGATTTATTCGCAAATTAAACGCTTTCAATGAACGCCGCCGTGTAAAAGCACAACGGAAGCATCCGGCAGATTTTGGACTGAGGGTTTTTATCGTCTTTGCCAGGAGCCCCGCCTAACTGCGGTAATGGTGCACAGCGGCAGGTTTTTTCTCAAATGCTTTATGCTAATGTGTCCCAAAAGCGTGTTTGAGATTGCACTAACAGTAGAAGCATGGCAAGCTGAGAGGGCGGTATTAGAACAATTATTTTTTCGATGCTTTCCGGAATTGCCTGCATTGTTTACGTAACCGATAATCGTGGTGAATAATACAACTTCCACCTTATCAATCAAACCCTCGAAACACGAACGGCGGGACGGGCTTTACCGTCGCGCCGCTCTGCTTTTTCAGCGGTCGAGGTCCTGCCTGTGCGTAGGCTGCTCTTTGGGGTTTTCCTCCCGCAGCATCGCGCAAACGCCCTTCTGCACCACCGTTTTATTTGACGATGGTGCGGAAGGGCCATACCTTTATTGCAGCTTCTTCAATCGCTATTGTTCCGTTCTGCCTTTTATCTATTCTTGAAAAATGCCACCACAACGGCGCCGGGACCGAGGTGTGTTCCGATCACGCTGCCCACCGTTGTGTAGCGAACCTCCCGCAAATGCCCCTCCCAAATGTGGCGGCTGTCCTCTATGTACTTCAATAAAAGCGCATCGGAAAGTCCGCTGTAGCCAAGCAGCACCGGCTTGCTGAAATCAATGCCGCCCGCCTCATTGATCTCCTGAACGAGCAGATTGTTCCCCATCTTAGAGCCGCGCGCTTTTCCAAGCAGATGTATTTCACCGTCGGTGACGGAGATCACGGGCTTGATGTTCAGTATCCCACCGGCAAATGCGGCTGTCTTTGAAATGCGACCGCCCCGTTTGAGGTATTCGAGGGTATCCACCAAGGCAACAATGACAATATTTTTCTTCTCTTCCTCCAAAGCCTTCGCAATTTCCTCTGCGGAGGACCCCGCGTCCAAAAGCCGGAACGCAAGCTCCACCAAGATGCCGGTACCCATCGCCGCGCTTGCGCCGTCCACAACATAGATGTTTTCATATTCCGCCGCCGCAATCACGGCGCTTTGATACGTGCCGGAGAACTTGGACGCAAGGGTGATGACAACGGCGGCCTCTCCCGCCTGCCTTGCCGTTTCAAACGCGCCGACGAAGTCGTTCGGGGTTGCCTGACTGGTGGTGGGCAGCACATCGCTCTCGACCAGCTTCTCATAGAAGGTCTTGTGGTCGATGGTCACGCCGTCGATATATTCCTCTTGACCGAAGTGAACGGTGAGGGGAACCGTATAGACACGCTCTTTGATCTCGGGGACCAGATCCGCGGTGGAATCAACAATGATCCTTGTTTTCAATTGCATCACATCTCCTTTTCTTCACTGTTTTGGACGATAGCCTCAAGGCTTCTGCTGATGGTGGATAGACAACGGTAGAATTCAATCCGTTCATTCTCCGTGAGAGCATGGCTGATCGTTTCAAGAATGCCGCCGATCTTATCTGCAATTCTTTTGCCGGCATCCCGCCCCTTATCCGTCAGGCGCAAGGGGCTTTTGTACCGCTTGGCGCCGGTGTCGCGCAGGAGAAAGCCGTTGGTCTCCAGATAGTCCACCGCACGGGAAATGGTCGCCTTGTCCTCCTCGCAATGCTCGCACAGCTCCGCTGAGGTCACGCTTCCCAGCGAATAAATGTAGTACAGACAGGACACATGGACGCTTCTAAGGTGATAGTCGGCCATCTCCTGATTTTTGATTTTCCGTATGTCGCGGCTGATTCTGTTGATTAAAACTGTAAATGTTTCAAATCTCTCCTGCATGACTATCCTCCACTTCTGTAAATGTTGAAGTTTCAACAAGAGAACTTTAACACAGAGATGTTGAAATGTCAATATAGTCCCTGTGTAGCTTCTATTCATTGATTGAGGTATCCCGCGGCGTGAGGTGGCCTCGGCGCGGTTTTCGTGTTGCTCACAGAGAGGAAAAAAGCGGGACGCCGAGAATACAGCAAAGCCCCGCTGGAATTGCTCCGGCGAGGCTTTGCTTTTGACCACATAAAATGCCATAGGCAGATGTGGAACACAAAGTGTTAGGAAAGGGATTAAAATCAAGAAGAAACCGCTAAAAGCGGCTAAGAAGTTCAGGAAAGTGTTGCGGTACTGTCATATTGGAGGTAAAGGGATGACAAGCACAGAGTTGAAACACCGTGTAAAGCTGCAGGAGTGGGCGGCACGAATACAGGACTGCCGCAGCAGCGGCCTGTCAGTGCGGGCTCATAATCTACTGTGCTACTTTCCATGCCTTTGCGTTCTGGCGAATATTCCAGTATTTCTGATAAATACCCTCCTGTAAAACAAGCTCGTCATGCTTTCCATGCTGAACAAGTTTCCCGTTGTCGATGACTAAAATCTGCTCTGCGTCCCGAATGGTAGACAGGCGGTGTGCAATTACAATCAGTGTCTTATCTTTTACTAAAGTGCTGATTGCCTGCTGCAAATACACTTCATTTTCGGGATCAACGCTTGCGGTGGCCTCGTCCAAAAGGACGATAGGGGCATTTTTCAGCATGGCGCGGGCAATGGATATTCTCTGTTTTTCACCGCCGGACAGAGTAGAACCGCCCTCTCCAATCATGGTATTGTAGCCCTCTGGTAATAAGGAAATAAAGTCATGGCAGCGTGCCTTTTTAGCTGCTTCTACAACCTGCTGATGGCTTGCTTCCGGGCAACCAAACTTAATATTGTTTTCAATGGTATCTTTGAATAAATAGACATTTTGAAATACCATGCTCATATTTTTCAAAAGGCTGTCAGATGTAAATTCCCGAACATCTTTGCCACCTATGGTAATGCTACCGCCTTGAATATCCCAAAAGCGGGAAATCAGACGGGTAATCGTTGTCTTTCCACCGCCGGAAGGCCCGACTATGGCGGTCATTCCTCCCTGCGGAATGGTAAAGCTGACATCATCAAGAATTTTCGTTCCCTGTTCGTAGGAGAAGCTAACATGATCAAAGACAATATCATAACTTTTTAAGGAAATATCTCCGCCCCTGTCATCAATATTCTTTTCTCCCTTAATCCGTTCCACACGGTCAAGGCTTGCTTCCATGGAGCGTATCATGGCGGTCATTTGCCCCATTACCTCTACAGGATTGAAAATAGAGAATGAAGCAATGAGGATAACCGCAAGGCTTGAAAAATCCAGTTCCCCGCCTAAAGCGAAAATCTGTGATACTAATATGATAGCGCAGGCAGCTACACGGAAAACCATAGAATATGCCACATTCATAGGTGCGAAATCCCGTTCAAGAGCGTAAGACGCTTCCATACTTTTTTCATAAGCCTTTTCAATGCCACTTAAATTTTTCTCTGCCATATTGAATGATTTGATGACGGATATTCCCTGCACATATTCCAACGTAGCCTCAACAGAAGCAGCCTGTACCTGCCGCTGTTTTGCAGTCAGTTCTTCTCCCTTTTCCTGCATACGCCCATAAATCAGGAACGAGCAGAGAACACCTAAAATAAAAATCACACCAAGCCGCCAGTCAAACATCAGAATGAATATGCTGATCACCACCATGTTTACCATTCCGGTTGCTACACGGTCAAGAATGTGCATGGAGTAGTTTTCCAAAAAATTAAGGTCAGTTGTAACCGTTGTTGTAATGTCCCCCATATTTCGCTCATGGAAAAAGCCCATACCCACATTACGCAGCTTATCTCCTAATGTAATTCGCTCTCTGGAAACAAACTCAAATCCCGCTGTGCTTTGAAAGCTATACACTAAGTATTTGAACACCATGCGGACAACAAGAGCGATTATCAGTATGCCAAAAATTACAAGCCAGTCATTCCCTGCAAATGCTTTGTTGTTCTGTATTTTTGTGAGGGTATAGAACACAGCCCCGACAGGGAACATTGCCATAATTGAGTCTATAAAGCTGAATACAAAACTCGCATAGATACGCTTTGACAAATCACCACTCAAACGCAATACTCGTTTAATTACTTTCAGCATAATATTTCCACCTCCTTGTTCATACTCCAATCCATTGCCGATATATGGGCTTTCCACATATCCAAATAGGTCTGTGAAGAAGATAATAGCTGCTCATGGGTTCCTTCCGCTGAAATCGCACCATCCTCCAACACTAAAATTTTATCTGCGTACATGATAGTGGACAGGCGGTGTGCAATCACAATCAGCGTTTTCCCTTTTGTCAAATAGTCAATGGACTGCTGCAATTTATCTTCATTCTCCGGGTCGGTAAACGCCGTAGCTTCATCAAGAATAATAATCGGAGCGTCCTTTAGAATTGCCCTTGCAATCGCCAAACGCTGCCGTTCTCCTCCCGAAAGGCGGGCACCTGCATCCCCGGCGTTGGTATCATAACCCTTAGGGAAGCGGGCAATAAAGTCATCACATCTCGCCAGTGACGCAGCCCGTTCTACTTCTGCATCCGTAGCATCCGGCTTCCCGATTCGGATATTGTCCCTCAGGCTCATATTGAACAGAAAATTATCCTGTGAAACATAACTGATTTTTTCGGAAAGCTCGGATAACGGCAGATTGCGAATATCCGCGCCGCCCACATTTACCGCACCCGCGCTCACGTCCCAAAAGCGGGCAATGAGTTTTGCCAGAGTTGATTTCCCCGAACCGGACGGACCTACCAACGCTGTGACTGTCCCAGCCTTTGCCGTAAATGAAACGCCATGGATAACCTCGATTGCTCCATAGCTGAAATGAACATCTTTCAGCTCCACATCATTGCCGCTGCTATGTTGTACTTCTATCGGCTCGGACAACTCCTTTGCTTCTAAAAGTGCCAGAATACGGGGCTGTATCTCATAAATTGCGGCAATGTCCTGCCAAAACTCAATCATTGCCTGTAAAGAGCCAATAAGCCCCATAGAGAGAAGAATACATAAAATAACCTCGTTTAATGTCGTAGTACCACCCGAAAGAAGTACAACGCCGACGGGCAAAACAAATGCAATCGTTGAGGGCATAACAACCTGACTGATACTCATAAAAGGATAGCAGTGCTTATACCATGCGGTAGTAATATCCCGCACTTTCAATACTGCTCCCTTAAACCGTCCCATCGAAGAAGCAGTCTGATTGAACATACGGATAACTTCCATACCATTTACATACTCAACAATGGTTGCGTTCATATCTCCATTCGCGGACATATATTCTTTCATCCTCTCGCTGCGCCCTATCATCATGCTATAATAGATAACATTTCCCAAAACAGCCGAAGCAAGAGAAGCAAGCGCCATACGCCAATCCACAAAAAGCAGATAGGCAAACACAAAAATCGGAATGAGAATACTTGCTGTCATTTCGGGAATGGCATGAGCAATCTGTCCTTCAAGTCGTTCCGTATCATCAATGACTAATTGCTTAAATTCGCCGGAAGATTTTTCCTGTATTGTCCCCATAGACATTTTTGACATCTTCCGCATAATTGCACAGCGGATATTCTGTATGATTTCATACGCTGCCTTGTGGGAGCATAGGGTTGATTTTGAATATAGAAAATGTTTTAGAAAATATCCTGCTAAAGCCACCAAGGTCAAGCTGACTGCCAATTCTATGGTCAAAGCATTGTCTAACGCTTTCCCAAGCAACACAGCTACAGCAGCGTATGGAACCATACCAAACGCAGAGGACAGAACAGAAAGGACAACGGAAATCCTCAAAAGTCCTTTCCTCTGACTGGCAAACTGCAAAATACCCCTTAAAGGCGATTGCTGTTTTTCTCTTTTGTCCATGTTTTCCTCCTTATTTGAAATAGTCAGTAATTCATCTGTTAATCCTTCAAGAAATTCTGCGTCATGGGTTACAATGAAAATCAGCTTTTCCTGCTTTTTCAGTTCACGCAGAATATTCTTTAGACGGAGCATATTCCGTCCGTCAAGCCCACTCGTCGGCTCGTCCAAAACAAGAATATCCGATTTTGCAGCGATGGACGCAGCAATCGTGACCCGCTGCTTTTGTCCGCCGGACAAAGATAGCGGGTGTCTTTCGGAATATTCGGCCAAGCCGAACCTGTCAAGAATGTTTGTTGTTTCCTCTTTTGAAGCTCGAACGTTTTTTTGCTTATTTTTTCGTGCCGCCAATTCCATTTCATGGGTAACACTTTCCGTAAAAAGCTGATAATCTGCGTCCTGCATAACAAAGTATGTTTTTTTCAGCAGCTCTCTATCGGTCATTTTTTTGCCGTTCAGATGAATTGTCCCAGTTCGCGGTGCCATAAGTCCGCACAGCACTTTAGAAAATGTTGTTTTCCCGGAACCGTTCGCACCGACAATTCCAATAATCCGACCTTCTTCGCCCCATGTAAAGCAAAAATTCAAATCATGGATAATTTCCTGCTTTCCGTAGTAAATACAGAGGTTTTGACACGTCAGCTCGTTTGCATCAGACCTCGCAGGAGTTTTCCTTGTAGGAAAAGGCACATTTTGTATGCTGCGTAAGCCGTATTCTTGCAGCACATCGGGCGAAAGGCAAGCAGCCTCCGCCGCACCCCATATTTTTTCAATTCTCCCTTTGCGCATATATACATATCGGTCGGCAATTCCTCCAAGCCAGGAAAGGCGGTGTTCAGAAATAATGAGAGTTTTCCCCTCGGCTTTTAGTGTAAATAAAAGCTCACGGAGATTTTGTATTGTTTCTCCATCAAGGTTTGCCGTCGGTTCGTCCAAAACAATGACATCGGTATCCATTGCATAGATAGAAGCAACTGCCAGCCGCTGTTTTTCGCCGCTGGATAACCCAAATAAACTCCGATCTCGCAGTGCGTCAATATTCATTCGGGAGAATGCGGCGTCCACGTTCTGATTTATCCGCTCCGTGGAAAAGGCAAGATTTTCACACCCGAAAGCTACTTCGTCCGTTGTGTTTACTGCAAAAAATTGTGAACGGGGATCTTGAAACACTGTGCCGATTTTGCGACTAAGCTCATACTGTTCCAATTTGTTTACAGGAACACCCTCGTACAATATTTCTCCTGTAAGTGTTCCTTCAAAAAAGTTGGGTATTAAACCATTGATGCATCGTGTTAAAGTTGTTTTCCCACAGCCACTTTCTCCCGTTAAAATAATGCACTCTCCTTTACGAATTTCCAAATCAATTCCATAAAGAGCATTTATCTCCGGTGCGGCATCATATTGAAATTGTAAATTTCTTATTGTGATCATACTCATTCTGAACCTCCGCGCTATCCGCACAATGAATAAAGAAGTGTTCCGATATTAGCGCAAATCACCATCATCAGATACACAATATCCTTTATTCTGATTTTCAGAGGAACTCTCATCCCTCTTGGCACAGGATTTTCGATTGCACGAGTGACCGCAGCCGCAGATAATTCATCCGCTACCTTTATGCAGCGCATGATAAAGGGAATAATCATGTATTCTGTGGTCATGGCAGGAGCTTTTGCAAAAGTAATCACATTTAAGGGGACGCCTCTTGTTTTCATGCCATTTCTAATCTGTGCAAGCTCATGGCGAATGGTGGGAATAAATCGCAATGCGACAGCAAGCGCAAGCGTAGCTGATTTAGGGCAATGTAATTTTTGAAGCCCCATGAACAGCTCACTCACGGTCAACGCTTTTAGCGACAGAATCATTACGCCCAGTAAGGGAGAGAGCTTGCGTAATAGGAAAACGGGCTGGACTATGATTTGCGGAGCGTTGCTCTCATTTAGTAAGGCATACAATCCGACAAGGAACGCAAACCATACGCCCAACCGCAAAGCCTCCTTCGGGTGTTGCAAATATAACAGAAAGCTCATCAGAAAAATCACTTCACAAAGCATGGCTAACGGCTTAAAAATCCAAAATGCACATATCCCTGAAAGCGCAATCTGAATAATCACTATCCGGGGGTCTATGCGGTGCATTAAATCACTCCTGCTTTTTCAAAATGCTTCTTCAACATTCTCTTTGCAATTACAGCACCTATCACAATCGCGATCAGCGTAACCGGAATTGCAGCAAGCCCAGCCGTAGAATGTGCTGCTGCAATCATTGCATCCACGGTTTCCTTTGGACGGTCAAATCCATACCAAAATACGGGATAATAATAGAGGGGTGCGATGGCACCTAAATAATATCCAACTGAATACAATCCAAAAGAAACGGTAAGCATTTTGTAATTCTGATACTTTGATTTGCTGGCAAGGACTTCGCCTACAACGCCAAACCCCAACATCCAAATCAAGACAAAAATACCGCCAAACAGCCCCCATAGAATACCGACAATAGCAAAAGTCAATAAGACTGCGCCTTTCTTATGTACTTTTGCCATAATCAGCATATAAAGTGGCGCAGATAAAACGGCAACAACCGCAACGGAATACATGTTCAACACCATGCTAATTCCCATCAAAGCTCCTGCTACCATTGTCACCACAAAAAGGAGTGCGCTAAAGATGCCTATGGTTGCAATGTCCTTCATTTTTAATTTGTTTTCATTTGTTCTGCTCATAGCAATAACCTCCGAGTTTTTTTGGTTAGATAACGCTAACCGCTATTAGTATAGCACGATGATTTTCTGCATAGTATCACTATCGGAAGTTCCTATATCACAAAAGAAAGAACTTCATGCGGTCTTTTCAGACTTACATGAAGTTCTTATTTGTTGTTTTTTAACATTTCACCGGGGGATATTCCATAATGCTTCCGAAAAAGCTCGATGAAATATCCCGTATGAGAATACCCCACCATCCATGTCACTTCCTGCACAGTATGTTTTCCAGTTTTCAATAATCGTATCGCTGCTTCCAGCCGTTTTTCTACAACATAATCATTAACTGTAACTCCAAAGCACCGCTTAAATCCATCCTTTAATTTTTGCTCGTTGATAGCAATCGCCTTTGCAACAATTGGAATTGTGAGGGGGTGGGCGAAGTTTTCACCAATAAATTCCCGCGCCTTCAACAGCGCATTGTAATCTTCCACACTAATACGGATGCCAAAGTCATTTGTAGGAGATTTGCAAATAACCTCGTCGCAGTAAACAGCAATTAACTCAAAAATTTTTCCTTGCAGATAAATCTTTTTCATTTCATCACAAAAGTGGCAAGCAAGGATTTCAGAGAGAATTTTACTGATGTTTGGTGTGTAGGTATATACTCTTACGGGCGCTGTTTTTCTTGTATCATATAATGCCCCCCTTATTTTGATACAGGTGAAAATTTGCTCAAAGATTTTTTCATCCAAAGTAATGCTAATGCCTTTGAATTTTCTGTTTCCGCTTATTTTACTTCGGCACTCCTTAAATGTTCCGTAGCGTACTTGGCTCTGCTGTGCCGCAATTTGAAATTGATGAACAACCTCGTTATTGATGTAAGACCACTCCATATTGCCATCAATGCAAAAGGAAATCTGAAACAGGCTCAAATCGTCGTGTGTTGTTGTCATTTCAATATCTTCCTGTGAAACAAACTCTGATGTTGTCAACAATATTCCATCGGCAATATCAATGTTTTCAATGGTACCATCTATGAGGGGAATGAGATATTGATTATCGGCTGTTTTATTCGCCTGCATAATCTGACTTGATGCAGCAATGCTTACAGCGGTGGGAACAAAACGAGCCTCAGGGTATGAAATAATAATAAGTCAACACCTCCTTGTGGTTAGCTGCCTCTAACTAATGCGCAAAAATCAATCTGCCGAAAGTGCAGGCAGATACTTATGTATAAGTATAGCATTTTTTTAAGTTGTATTCAAGAGCAAGAATGTAAATGTTTCTCCGCCTACAAACACAGAAAAGTTCCTTATGAAGAAGGCAAAAGAAAATTTATCTACACTGGAATCGACAGTGATTTATTCTTCTTTGTGGAGAAGATGGCTGTATGTTTATTTTCTTAATTCATCACTTGACATTGTGGCAAAGAAATGAGCATTTTTTGCAATAATCTGCGCATTGCTGTGCATTGTATTGCATCGAAGTATCCGATATGATGAATTTACAGTAAATAAGCATGAAAAGGAGCGCACACATGAACGCAGCGGAACTGATCGAATATATCCGCACTGCCGAGAAAAAAACGCCGGTCAAGGTCTACCTCTGGGAACGCTCACCCACGAGCTTTCCGAATGCAAGAGTCTTTCCGGCGGGAGACGGGACAAAAATCGTGTTTGGCGACTGGCGGGACATCGGCCCCGCCATCGAGGCGCAGCAGGACGCCATTGCCGATATCGTGATCGAGAGCACCTGCCGCAATTCCGCCGTTCCCATGCTGGACACGAAGGGGCTGAACGCCCGGATCGAGCCGGGCGCCATCATTCGCGAACAGGTCGAGATCGGAGAGGGCGCGGTCATCATGATGGGCGCCATCCTCAACATCGGCGCAAGCGTGGGCGCAGGAACCATGATCGACATGGGCGCGGTGCTCGGAGGCCGGGCGATGGTCGGCGCACGCTGCCACATCGGCGCAGGCGCAGTGCTGGCCGGGGTGATCGAGCCTGCAAGCGCGACGCCCGTCGTCGTGGAGGACGAGGTGCTCATCGGTGCAAACGCCGTGGTGATCGAGGGCTGCCGCATCGGCAGGGGCGCAGTCGTTGCGGCGGGCGCGGTCGTCATCTCGGACGTACCGCCCGACACCGTGGTTGCCGGATGCCCCGCGCGTATCATCAAGCGCAAGGACGAGTCCTCCACCGCCAAGACGGCGCTGGTGGACGCCCTGCGGGAGCTTTGAGCCGCAGGCGTATGATATTCAAACACGCACAAGAAAGGGTTTCAGATATGCAAACGCTCACCCCCATGACAGTGGACAGACGCGCCCTGCACCGCATCCCCGAGTTGGGCGACGAGCTGCCCAAGACCATGGACTATGTACAAGATGTCCTCGGCACGCTCGACTGCGAGGTGCTTTTCCCACTTGACAGCGCTGTGTGCGCTTATTTTGACTTCGGAGCGGCGGATACGCTGGCATTTCGCGCGGAAATGGACGCGCTGCCCATCGCGGAGCGGACGGGGCTGCCATTTTCCTCTCAGCACAGCGGAAAAATGCACGCCTGCGGACACGACGGGCACATGGCGATGGTGCTGGAGCTTGGCCGCAGGATCCGCACGAAGCAGGCGCTTCCGCACAACATTCTGCTGCTGTTTCAGCCCGCCGAGGAAACGACCGGCGGCGCCAGACGGCTTTGCGAAACAGGGGTTTTGGAGCGTCTGCGCGTCAAAGCCGTATTTGCCCTGCACCTCTGGCCGGGTCTTTCTGCCGGGATGATCGCCGGTTTGCCCGGCGCCATGATGGCGCGCTCGGCCGAGGTGACGTTCACCGCCGAGGGGCGCTGCGCACATTTCTGCTCCGCCGCCTCCGGCCGTGACGCGCTCGCAGCCTGCGTGGAGTTTTACAGCCGGGCCGCGGCATTGCCGCTTCCGCAGGCTCCGCAAAGTCTGCTCGGCTTCGGGCGCATGGAGGCCGGAAGCGTCCGCAATGCAATTGCCGGAAGCGCACGGCTGGAGGGCAGTCTGCGCGCGCTCGATGATGCTGCGTTTTGCAGCATCCAGGAGGCGCTGGAGACGATCAGCCGCCATGTCGCGCAAACCAGCGGCTGTGCGGCCGCCGTCCATTTCAGCGAGGGCTACCCCGCTGTTGTGAATCCGCCCAATCTGCTCCGCACGGCTTCTGCGCTGTTTCCCATCGAGGCGCTGACCGCGCCAACCATGGCAAGCGATGATTTTTCATACTATCAGCGGCGGCTTCCCGGCCTGTTTCTGTTTTTGGGCTGCGGCGAGACATCGGCGCTGCACACGGCGGCGTTCGATTTTGACGAGCGCGTGCTTGAGACCGGCGTGCGCTATTTTGAGGCAGTCGCGGGAGGAACGGTATGGTAGACAGGCTCTGCACCTCGCTCGGCGGGCTCTCTTTGAGTGCCATTCGCCGCTATACGGCTCTCGCCGCGGAGCGTAAGGACTGCATCGCGCTGACCATCGGCGAGCCGGATCTTCCCACGCCCGCACCCATATGCGAGGCCGCTGTCCGCGCACTTGCAGGCGGCAGCACCCACTACACCACAAACCAGGGCAGCGCTTCGCTCCGTGCGAAACTCGCCGCCTATGAGGCAAAAACGCGCCAGCTTGACTACGGACCGGACGAGATCCTCGTCACCGCCGGTGCAACGGAAGCCATTTACTGCGCGCTGACCGGCGTCCTCGACCCTGGCGACGAGGTCGTGATCCCGACGCCCGCCTTTGGGCTTTACGAGACAGTGACACGGCTCGCAGGCGCTGTTCCTGTGTATCTGGACACCGCCCGGACGGGCTTTCAGCTGACATATGAAGCGCTCTGCGCCGCCATCACGCCGCGGACAAAGGCACTCGTGCTCAACAGCCCGAACAATCCAACCGGCACGGTATATACGGAAGCCTCCCTTGCGGCCGTCTGCCGCGCGGTCGGAGACAGGCCCATCTTTATACTCTGCGACGACGTTTACCGCGGGCTGTGCACGCGGCCCTGTCCGGATCCTGCGGCCCTGCCCGGCCTGCGGGAGCGGCTTTTGATCGCCCAGAGCTTTTCAAAGCCGTGGGCGATGACGGGCTGGCGCATCGGATATCTCATGGGCAGCGCGCCGGTCATCCGAAAGCTCACTGCGCTCCACGGGCATATTCTGACCTGCGCGCCCAGCATGCTCCAGGCCGCCTGTGAGACGGCGCTGGAAACCGACACGGCGCCGATGCGCGAGACCTACGCAAAAAGGCGGGCGCTGGTGCTGCGCCGCCTCCATGCGATGGGGCTTTACTGCCCCATCCCGGAGGGCGCGTTTTATGCCTTCCCGGATATCCGTGCCTTCGGCCTTTGCTCCGAGGAGTTCTGCCTTCGTCTGATCGCGGAGGCCGGGGTCGCAGCAGTACCCGGAAGCTGCTTCGGAACAGAGGGGCATATCCGCATATCCTACTGCTGCGGCGAGCAGACGCTCGAACGCGGCATGGATCGCCTCGAGGCATTTCTGGAAAAGCTCAAACAGGAAAGAAGAACTTGACGACCTACAGAAACAGGAGGTAGCTCAAATGAAACAGAAAACACTTTTCCGTGGCATCGCCACAGCGCTTGCCACCCCGATGACATCTTCCGGCGCCATCGACTATGAGGCCTACGGCAGACTCATAGACTGGCAGATCGAAAGCGGCGTCGCCGGGCTTGTCACCTGCGGCACAACGGGCGAGGCGTCCACAATGACCGCCGAGGAGCACCGCCAGACGATCGCCTTTGCCGTAAAGCGGGCCGCCGGGCGCGTGCCGGTCATCGCAGGCACCGGCGCAAACTGCACCGAAAAAGCCGTCGAGATGACGCGGTTTGCCTGCGCCGCCGGAGCAGATGCCTGTCTGGTGGTGACGCCCTACTACAATAAGGCCACGCAGCGCGGGCTGATCGCCCACTATACCGCCATCGCGGACGCATCGGACAGGCCCGTGATCCTCTATAACGTTCCCTCCCGCACGGGCTGCAACCTGCTGCCCGAGACCTGCGCCGCACTTGCGGAGCATCCGCGCATTGCCGCCGTAAAGGAGGCAAGCGGAAACCTCTCGCAGATCGTATCGCTGTTTCACAGGGCAGCGGCGTGCCTGGACGTCTATTCCGGCAACGACGATCAGATCGTGCCCATCCTCGCCATGGGCGGCGAGGGCTGCATCTCCGTGCTCTCCAATGTGCTGCCCAAGGAGGCGGTTCGGCTGTGCGAGCTGTTCTTCTCCGGCGATGTGCGCGGCGCTGCGGCGCTCCAGTGCCGTCTGCTGCCCGTCATAGACGCGCTGTTTTCCGAGGTCAATCCCATTCCGGTCAAGGCGGCGCTGGCAAAAATGGGCTACGGCACCGACACGCTGCGTCTTCCGCTCACCCCGATGGAGGAAGGATGCCGGGTCGTCCTTCTGAACGCGCTCGAAGCATGGGGTGTTTGAGATGACAAGGATCCTTCTGCACGGCGCAAACGGCGCGATGGGCAGAGCGCTTCGCGCGCTGCTGGACGCCGGATTTGCGGACTGCACCGCAGGGCCCATGGTCAGCCGCAGCGGAAACGGCGCGTTTGCGGCCTTTTCCGAAGTTCTGGAGCCTGCCGACATCGTGCTCGACTTTTCCTTTCACACCGCGACCGAAGGCGCGCTTGACTTTGCGCTGGAGCACGGCCTTCCCATCGTGATCGGCACCACCGGACACACGCAGCAGGAGAGCGCGCGCATCGAGCGCGCCTCAGAGCAGATCCCCGTCTTTTTTTCCGGCAACATGAGTCTCGGTATTGCGGCGCTCTGCGGCCTTGTGCGCGAGGCCGCGCGCCTGTTTCCGGAGGCGGAGATCGAGATCGTGGAGACGCATCACAGCCGCAAGGCGGACGCTCCGAGCGGCACGGCGCGTATGCTCGCCGCCACCATTCAAAAAGAGCGGCCGGAGGCAGCGCTTGTGTGCGGCCGCAGCGGCTTTTCACCGCGAAACCACAGCGAGATCGGCATATCCTCCATCCGCCTCGGCAGTGTGACCGGCATCCATGAGGTGCTGATCTCAACCGGAGCCGAAACGCTGAGTCTGAAGCACGAGGCGCATGACCGGCGGCTGTTCGCGGAGGGTGCGCTGCGGGCAGCAGTCTTCCTCTGCGGCAGGCAGCCCGGTCTTTACGATATGGACGATCTTTTGAAGGGAGACGCCCTATGAAAACAGCAAAATTCGGCGGCACGTCTCTGGCAGACGCAGCCCGCTTCCGGCAGGTAAAGCGCATCGTATCGGCAGACCCGGAGCTGCGCTTTGTCGTGGTCTCCGCCCCGGGAAAGCGCTCTGCGGAGGACAAAAAGGTGACGGATCTGCTGTATGACTGCCATGCCGCTGTAAAAACAGGCACAGACCCCGAGACTGCCTTTGCACCTGTCGCTGCGAGGTTCCGGCAGATCGCGCAGGAGCTCCGTCTCGGCATCGATCTGGAGGCGGAACTCCGGCAGATCGAAAAGGACCTGCGCTCCGGCGCGTCTGCTGCATACTGCGCCAGCCGCGGCGAATACCTCAGCGGGCGGATGCTGGCAGCCCTGCTGGGCTGGCCGTTTCTCGACCCGGCGGAACTGCACTTCTTTGACGCTGACGGCGTCCCGCAGCACAAGCTGGCGGAGCAGGCGCTAACGCGCCGGCTCCGCGACATGGAGCGTGCCGTCATGCCCGGCTTCTACGGCGGCGGCGCGGACGGCCGCATCCACACGCTGCCGCGCGGCGGCTCGGATATCTCCGGGGCGCTGCTGGCAAGCGCCTCCGGGTCGGATGCCTACGAAAACTGGACGGATGTGCCCGGCATCTTCCGCGCCGATCCTGCGATCGTGCCCAGCGCAAGGGCGATTCCCGCCATGGCCTATGACGAGGTACGGGAGCTTGCGTATATGGGCGCCAACGTACTGCACGAGGACGCGGTGACGCCAGCCCGGCGTATGGGCATCCCCATTCACATCCGCTCCACGATGCAGCCGGACGCACCCGGCACCCTCGTCTCATCGCAGAGCCCTCCCTCCGCCTGTCCCGTCACGGGAATCGCGGGGCGCAAGGGCTACTGCTCCATACAAGTGGAGAAGGAAAACATGAACAGCGCCGTAGGCTACTGCCGCAGGATTCTCTCGGTGCTCGAAACGCACGAGATCCCCTTTGACCACATCGCAACGGGGCTTGGCAGCATCTCGTTCATCGCCCCGGCCGCGGCGGTCTCCGCCTGCCGCGAGGCGCTTTTGTCGGACATTTCCGCCGCCGTCCGCCCGGCGTTCAATGTCTTTGTTGTAAATGCTTATACCTATAAGAGCTATAGGCATAATGGTGTCCATTGTCGGACGGGACATGGCGGGAAAGCCGGGCGTCTCCGGCCGTCTGCTCTGTGCGCTCGGACGTGCCGGCATCAACGTGCGGATGATCGTGCAGGGCACGCGCGAGATCAACATCACCGTTGGCATCAGCGAGCCGGAATATGAAAAAGCCGTGCACGCGGTGCACGGTGAATTCTTCCCGGAAGCGCCCCAGTGAGCCTTTGATCGCGCTCCTTCTCCGGTTCTGTTGACCTTGTTCCTTCCCGGCGCGCCTCAGCCCGCCTTTTCTGATATCCTGTTGCGGAGCGCAGAAGCGCTCCGCTTTGTCCGATGCAGAAAAAGCGGTCGGCAGCGTTCAACTGCCAACCACCAAAAAAGCGGGGCATGATCGCGCCCAAGGCCGCTTTTTGTGTCCTGTTTTATGAAAAAGACGCTTCTTCCGCGCCTCGCGTCAGGCGGGACAACGCACAGACCGCGTACATATAGCCTGCAAGAATCAGCGGTGCCGGCAGTCCGTAGAGCAGCGGCGCCGGGATGATACGCCAAAACAGCTTGAGCACACCGATCTCCGCGCCGTAGGTGAAGAAGTAGTTCGCCTCCGGGCAGAGCGTGAGGCGTAACAGGAGATTGATAAGATGAGCGCCTACGGCAAGCAGGCCAAAGGTCTTGAGGATCCGCGGGATATCCTTGGGGTCGGGGCGGTAAAAGCCCAGCGTCGCGAGACTCAGGCCGCAGACAACAAGGAGAGCGTGGGTCACATAGTAGCCGAGAATTCGCGGCAGGAACAGCGAAAAGCCGGAGAACAGAGGTTCCGGAAAGAGCAGCGCCATCAATGCGCCGAGTGGCGCTACAAAGAAAGAAAATCCCATGACCGAGCGATTTCTCTTCCATACGCCCAGCGGGATCAGGAACAGATTGATGTTACACAGGTGCAGCGGCAGCTCATTGAAAATGTTGAAGCCATTGGGATAGTACGCGCTGACATACGCGGCGTCCATGGACAGCGAGAGCTTGTAGCCGACAAACAGCGCAAGATTAAAAAGGCACACGCCGATCAGAAGCCGGGAGCGACGTGCTTCCGTTTTTTTGCACAGCAGTAAGAATACGAGCAGCGCCGCCGCTGCCGTCAGCAAAAGCAGGAGCAGATGCAGCCCGCGAAAGGGCGTTATAGAAAATCCGTTCATTTCACACGCCGGAACGTCTTTCCGGTCTTCTCCTCAAGAAATCGTTTGAATTCCTCCACCGTCCCGCCGGTGAGGGTGCGCTTGTCCAAGGGCTGCGCATAGCGTTTTTTCATCAGAAAGATGATGTAGTCCTGCGACTCAGCCAGTGCGTCAATCAGCTCATAGCGGAAGGTGGAGGTGGTGGCCGCCGTAACGACGGTATAGGAATCCTCGCCGAATGCGACATGATATTCCTTTGTGCCCGCCAGCGCGTTTTTGCGGGCGATCATGCCATTGAATCGGTCCTGAAACAGCAGAACGGACAGCAGCATCACCTCTACCAGCAAGGAAATCACCGTGCCAGCATCAAGCGTAAAAGGCTCTCCGTCGAATGGGATCAGCAGCAGAGCGTTGATGAAAAAGACGCTCCAGTCGAAAATGACCCAAATAATGTTTCTCTTCCGCCGCAGCACCTTGCGCATCGCGCGGGCGGCCACGGCCATGGATCGATTGGTGATATCGCTGTGAATTTCAAAAGTCATGCATATTCTCCATCGTTGATCATTTCTGTTTTTGCAGCCTGCCTGGTTCCTTGCAGAAGTGTTCCGTCCAGAGCAGGGTATTTATAGATTATGTTATCATAACAGGAATAAAGTTTATGTTAAGTCTGCCTATTCTTTAAGAAGCCATCTCAAATTCAGCACTCGCTTTCCTCACGAGAATTTTTCTGCAGCGGGATAAATGACGTCCTTTGTCCGGCTCTTATAAATTGCAGTCAGGCAGCACCGGAATACCTTTCTCCCTGAAATCGTCACGCTTACTATGTATGCAGCGCTATCGCGGTATCACGCCAGCCTTGCGTTCACCAGATGGTACCATGTCATCCCGTTTTCCTCATAGGACTGAAATTCACCGATGACGGTGATCTCCGTCCCCAGCTCCGGGTAATCGTCCGGGTAGGTATAATCGCCTTCCAGCACAAACTCCATGCCCTCGGCGCAGCAGGCGGTGGCGTCGGCGATAATGCAAGCATAAGCCACGGGGTCAGGCTGCAGCACGCCGTCCGTCACGAGCTGATAGATGGAAAATCCCCCTCTCGCTTTGACGGTCTTGCCGAGGTAATGCGCCGGGTCATTGTAGAGCATATTGTAAACCTCGGAGTAGACCATGGTGCTGCCGAGCACAGTCAGATCCACATCCACTTTGCCGGCAGCGGGCTGCGACGGCTTAGATTCCCCCGGCGTTTCCTGTTCTTTCGGCGTTGGAATGCTCTCAGCCGATGCAGACACTTCTTCATTGGAAGAAAGCGTATCATTTCCTGCGTCCTTTTCGCGGCCTTTCCCGCAGGCGCAGAGGGAAAGCGTCATGCAGGCAGCCAGCAGCAGACAGAAAATCCGTTTCATCCCGTTTCCCCTCCCCTTGCGCGGCCAAGGGCCGAACAAACCAAAAATGCCAGAATATCCACCGCCACGATGGTGGAGCCCACCGGCGTCCCCGCGAGAATGGAGACAAGAATCCCCAGCGCCGCGCAGCTCACCGACAGCACGGCGGAGCAGACCGTCACGGACCGGAAATTCTGAAAGAGGCGCATGGCGGACAGCGCCGGGAAGATCACCAGCGCGGAGATCAGCAGAGAGCCGACCAGATTCATCGCCAGCACGATCACCACGGCAACGATGACGGCGAGCAGCAGGTTGTACAGGTCAGCCTTTGTGCCCACCGCCTTGGCAAAGTCTTCGTCAAAGGTCACGGCAAAGATCTTGTTGTAATAGAGCAGAAACACCGCCACGACCCCCACGGACAGTCCCGCGCACAGCCAGACCTCGCTTTTTGACAGTGTCAGGATGGAGGTGGAGCCGAACAGCGTGCTGCACACATCGCCGGAGAGGTTGGACGAGGTGGAGAAGAGGTTCATCAGCAGATACCCGATGGCCAGCGCTCCCACTGAGATCATGGCGATGGCGGCATCGCCCTTGATCTTCGTGTTCTGCCCCGTGCGGAGCAGCAGAACGGCACAGGCCACCGTGACGCCCAGCGTCAGGGGCATATCGTCTGTCAGCCCCAGCACAGCGGCGATAGCCATCGCGCCGAACGCCACGTGGGAAAGGCCGTCGCCGATGAAGGAAAACCGTTTCAGCACCAGCGTCACCCCCAGAAGCGACGAGCACAGCGCGATCAGCACACCGACAATGAGCGCGTAGCGCACAAAGGGATAGGTCCAGTAGAACGCGAGTTTTTCAAAGATCGCCGTCATTGCGCCCCACCGCCTTTCTGCCATGCCTGGGGGAACTCGTTCAGGTAGGCCGCCTTGGTGCCGAAGAACACCCTGTCCCCGATGTGCAGGATGTGGCTCGCATATTGCAGCGCCGCGTTCAGGTCATGGGAGATCATCACAACGGTGATACCATCTTCGTAATTGAGCTTTTGAATGAGCGCATACATTTCCGCCGTCACCTTGGGATCAAGGCCGGAGACCGGTTCATCCAGAAGCAGCATTTTTTGCGTGGCGCACAGGGCGCGGGCGAGCAGCACCCGCTGCTGCTGACCGCCGGAGAGTGTCCGGTAGCAACGTTTGGCAAGGGGCGTGATCTGCATCTTTTCCATGGCATCTGCCGCCAGTTTCTT
>OGZH01000730.1_pt1 | contig 22337 bp, 5 predicted proteins | sample 1576741 | NCBI WGS metagenome assembly OGZH01 (sample SAMEA3541560, study PRJEB24748) | human gut metagenome | biome: human gut; feature: human-associated habitat; material: faeces | place: China | collected 2012 | reverse complement strand
TCAGTTTGCGATCACCCCCGCGACGGAGAGGACCGAGAACACGACCTGCCGCCACGTGGCCTTTTCGTGCAGGAAGATCGCCCCGTAGACGAGCGAGCACAGCGGAATGAGCGCGACCATGACGCCGGAAAACGACGTGCTCGTGAGCTTGAGGCCATACTGCTCGCAGGGGAAGTAGAGCACGGGCTCGAACAGGCCCGCCAGCAGCACGGGCCAGAGCTTCCGAGAGCGAAAGCGCACGGGGAAGCGTCCCGTCAGGCGCAGCAGGTTCAGCACCAGGAATGCCAGCGCGAAGCGCCAGAACAGCAGCACGAACGGCGTGCCGTAATTTTGCGCGACGCGCGAGGCGAGAAACGTAAAGCCCCAGATGAAGTATGTGAACGCGGCGAGCCAGAACGCGGCCGTCGGCGAGGGGGTGCGGTGCATGGGGGTTATCCTTCTTTCTCGGTGATAAAGGTGAGGTTCGTGCCGTCGGAGCGGCAGACGATCGTGCCGTTAAGGTCCGTGCGGTAGACGGTCACGTCCGCGTCGCGCAGGCGGCTGAGCGTGTCGTCGTGCGGGTGGCCGTACTCATTGTCCGCGCCGCAGCTGATGACGGCGTACTTCGGCTGCGCCTCGTACAGCAGGCGGTAGCCCGTGGAGGTGCGGCTGCCGTGGTGGCCGGCCTTGATGACGTCGCAGCGGACGTCCTCGCCCGCGTCAAGCACGTCCGTCTCGCTCTCGTACTCGGCGTCGCCGGTGAAGAGGAAGGCGTTGCTGCCGTAGTCCACGCGCAGGATGAGGCTCTGGTTATTGATGTCGCTGTAGTGCTTTTGCGGGCCGAGGACGGTCACGGTCGCGCTGCCGAGGGAGAACGTGTCGCCCACGTTCGGCACGGTGATGGCGAGGTTTGCCGTTTCGGCCGCGCGCATGACGCGCTGGAACGCGCCGTTGCTGCTCGAGGTGACGGAGCTGTAGAGCGTGCGCACCGGGAAGGCCGCGATGACGGCCTTCATGCCGCCGCAGTGGTCGGCGTGCGCGTGCGTGCAGACGAGGTAGTCGATGGCCGTCACGCCGTGCTGCTTGAGGTAGGCCGTGATCTTGTTGGCCTGGTTGCCCTCGGCCGCGTCGATGAGCATGACCTGCCCGTCGCACTGCAGCAGCGTACAGTCGCCCTGGCCGACGTCGAGATACGTCACGGTCAGCCCGTCGCCGGGCATGGCCGTCGCGGTGACGCCGGGCGCAGCCGTGGCGCTCGGGTCGGCGGCTGCGTGGTCGCGGCCGTAGCCGAACCACGTGGCGAGGACCGCGATGATGAGCGCAGGGAGTAATTTATGAGAAGAAGTTATGGCAGACGAATGATCGCATTTCTCATGGCATTCATTATGGCATTGTCCGTATTGTTCCAGAGTGATATTGCGATCGGAGGGATTGCGCAGGTGCTGGCGGCACAGTCACAGAATGTGGCGACGGCCAGTGATGCGGAGAAGCAGAGTGATGTGGGGGATTCTGTTGCCACGCTGGCGGCGGATGATGCCATAGATCTGAATGCGGACGGATATTACTGTTATACGACAGCTACATCAGGCAAGACGTATTCAGGGAAAGCGATCACACTCCTGGCATCAGAGCTGGTGGTAAAGAAGATTGGAGATACGACCAACGACACGAAGCTGTCGTCAGATTATTATACTGTAGAGTACAGTAATAATGTTAATGTGGGTACAGCAACTGTTACGGTCAGGGGTAATGCTGATAAAAACTGCAGCGGAACTCTTACATGTACCTTTACTATAAAGGCAAAGAGCATAACCTCGACTGCACTTTTCTATATAGATGGAAAAGAGAAAGCGAACCAGCATAAAAATTGCAAAAATAAAATTTACACATATCAGGCTGGTGGTGTATGGCCGCAGATATATGTAAAGACAGCGAATACATCATCAGGATATTTCCTTACAGAAGGAACTGACTATGTTGTCGATTATTATAACAACGACGAGGAGTCAGAGGTAGTGGAGGATCCTCTTGGGGACGGCCCTAGAGTTGTAGTGTCCGCTGCAAAGAACAGCAATTATAAGATCGGTAGCGACGGAGAGTATTACATATACTACGGAATCAGCGCTGCAAACCTCAGTGATCAGGAGATATCACTGGAGGGTGATACATTTGTATATACAGGAAAACCTATAAAGCCGGCTGTTAAGATACTGGACAAGACCAACAACAAGTATCTGCACAGCATAGACGAGTGGGGTACAAATGACTATGAGTACAAGGTTGAGTATACCAACAATACAGATGTTGGAACGGCGACTGTCACAATAACAGGAGCACCTACCAGATTCAAGGGAACTGTAACCAAGACTTTCCAGATCGTGGATCAGGGAACTGAGGTATACAGCATAGCAGACGCTGACGTTACGGTGGATGACGACCTTGTATATGACGGAACTGCCAAGACTCCAAGTCCGGTGGTTAAGTATAAGGGCACGACACTTGTCGAGGGCAAGGATTATAAGGTGTCATACTACACCAACAATACAAATGCATCCACATCCACATCTAAGCCATCACTGACTATATCAGGACTTGGTTCATATGTGGGTTCAAAGACGGTGAACTTCACCATCAAGCCTAGGAGCACGGAAAATCTCTCCGTAACATTTGATGATGCAGTGTTCAACACCGCAAACAACATAACGATACAGGTTTCTCCACAGAATATTTCTGTCAAGGATAAGGAACTTGGAACTACACTTAAGTTATCCCAGGATTTCTCATATGACTTCAGTGAGTATTGGAATGCCAAGGATTACAATGTAGGAACACATAAGTTTAATATAGTAGGTATTGGAAATTACACTGGAACTGTTCCATGTGAGTTCCAGATTGTTGCAGCGGATATATCCAAAGCTGTAATAACTGCCGATGACGCCGAGTACACAGGTTCTGAGGTGACCACAACCCTGTCAAAGGTCACATTCAGCAATACGGATCTTGTGGAGGGCGTTGACTACGAGATATCAGGTTATGAGAACAACGTGGAGATCGGAAATTCAGCCAGAGTCATGATCAAGGGTCTCGGCAATTTCCAGGGAACATGTGTAGGTACATTTGCGATAAAGACATCTAAGATCAGCATGAATGATGTGGAATTTTCTACGATATCATCGATGAAATATACCGGAGCACAGTTGAAGCCGGATGTGACATTGACATACGACGGCAAGACACTTGTGGAGGGAACCGATTACTCTGTTGCTTACGGCGAGAATATCGTGCCGGGAACCAACAATGGTAAGGTTACATTTACAGGTATGGGAGACTATGCGGGTACTGTGTACAAATCATTTAACATACTTGCAAAGTCATTCTCAGATGCCGATGTAAAGCTGACTGTGAATAAGTCCAGTTATGAATATACCGGAGAGAACATAAAGCCGGATATAACAATTACATACAACGGAATGACATTGGTTGAGGGAGTTAACTACACCTTCCCGTTCAGCTACAAGGAGACCGGAACATGGACAGTCATTGCCATGTCAGCATCGGTATATTATTCCGGTTCAAAGTCATTCCAGATCACTATAGTTGCTCCGTCAGGTGATATGGGCAAACTCACATATGAGGATATACCTGACCAGTATTATAACGGCGGCGAGGTGAAGCCGGAGCTTACCATTAAGAATGGCAGTTATGTTCTGAAGGAGGGAACAGACTTCACAGTCACCGACAGAAAGAACAATGACAAGATAGGAACTTCTACTATTACTATAGAAGGAATGGGCTCATACAGCGGAACTAAGGTTCTTGAGTTCAACATTTTACCTAAGCCTCTTGAGGACTGCGATGTCAAAGATATATCCGACAGCCAGTACACAGGAGAGGCATTAGAGCCGGCAGTCACCATCAAGAATGGCAGTGTTGAGCTGGAGCAGGATGTAGACTATACGGTAGAGTACAGCAATAACACGGATGTGACAGATGAGGCCAAGGTCGTAATAAAGGCTGCAAATGATAATTATACAGGCGAGATCGTCAAGTATTTCAAGATAACACCTGTTTCAATCATTTCATCTTCAAGCGGAATGGGAATAACCCAGGCCGACCAGTCACAGATGTACACAGGTATGGCCATCGAACCGGTGATAAATGTAACCAGATACGTTAATGGTGAAATTATCAAGCTGGAGAGAGACAAGGACTATACTGTTGAGTATGCGAATAATATAGAGGTAACAGGTTCAGGAGAGAAGGCTTCGATCACTGTAACCGGTATAGGAAATTACACAGGACAGAAGGTTATACGTTTCGAGATAGAGAAGAGAGCTGTGTATAACTGTCAGATGGATGCTATAGCGGATCAGTTGTGGACAGGCTCAGCTATAACACCTGAGATCAATATATACAACGGTGAGATCAAGCTTGTTGAGAATGAGGATTACACAGTAGAGTATGCAGACAACACGGATGCCGGAAAAGCGTCAGTGACCATAACAGGCTGTGGTGATCATTACACAGGTCAGATCATCAAATACTTCAATATTACTAAGGAATTTATAGACATAAGCACAAGTGACAAGATCACTTTGACGGGACTTGAGGATCAGTCATACAACTTTGGCATGGCGGTCAGACCAAGCTTTACTCTGAGCTATGACGGCGAGGAGATGACAGCCGGATCAAACGGTGATTATACATATACCTTCAAGGACAACTATGAGGTCGGTACCGCAACACTTGTCATAACAGGTGTGGGCAAGTACAAGGGAACAAAGGAATACACGTTCAAGATCGCCAAGTATGACATATCAGGTGATACACTGATCATATCAGGCGACACATTTGAATATAGCGGTACTGCTATCAAGCCATCACTTGTGGCTGTGAAGGTTGGAACCGTCAACAGAATAACATCATTTGATGATTTCAATGTCACATACGGTGAGAATACAAATGTTGGAAATGGAAGTGTGACCATCACTCCAAAGGCGGACAGCAGCTATACAGGAGAGCTCACACAGAAATTTGTAATATACAAGAAGAGTATTACAGGTGCAACAGTTTCAGCTTCAAGTGTGACATACACAGGTAAGGCACAGACTCCTGCGGTGACAGTTACATGCAAGGACGGAATGGCAGTGCCTTCAGGAAGTTATAGCGTTGAGTATGCCAACAATATCAATGTTGGTACAGCTAAGATCACGGTAACAGCTCTGGAGGATGGCAATTTCGATGGAACCGCTACAGGAAGCTTCGAGATAAAGGCTATAGATATTGCCGGAGCCGATGTGGCTGATATAGCTGACCAGACATACACAGGCTCAGCGATAACACCGGATATAACAGTCAGCTACGATGGCACCGAGCTTGTTGAGGGTGAGGACTATGTTGTATCTTCATATGATAATAATGAGAATGTCAGCACGGCTTCAGCTAAGGCGTCGATAACCATAACTGGTAAGGGCATATACAGCGGAACAAAGAAGATCGAGTTCAATATTGTTCCTGCATCAGTCAGCAAGGCAGTTGTAACAGGCGTTGGGGACAGTGTGGTATACACTGGCGCAGATATAACATTTGCAGGACTGGCAGTTACAGTGTCGGGCAGAAAGCTCACTGCTGCTGACTACACAGTGAAATATACAAATAACAGAAATGCTTCCACAACTGACAGCAAGGCAGAGATACTTATCACAGGTAAGGGCAATTACACCGGTGAGAAGATAGTTCAGTTCGTGATCGAGCAGAAGGATATAGCAGATTGCACAGTTCAGCCGATCAGCGCACAGATCTATACAGGAAAGGCTGTTGAGCCTGAAGTGACTGTCACTGACGGTGCAAACACTCTTGTAAAGGGAACGGATTATACCGTTGCATACAGCAACAATATCAATGTCACAACAACCGAGTCAAAGGCTGTTGCTGATATAAGTGGAACAGGCAACTATAAGGGATCTGTGAAGGCAACATTTGATATTGCCAAGAAGATCGTCAAGATAACAGATGCGGATGTTGCTGATATAGCAGATCAGACATACCACATGGGAGATAAGATAGAGCCGGCTGCAACAGTCACAGTGGATGGCGTGAAGCTTGACGCTGACTGCTATACGGTAACTTATACAAACAATGTGAATGTCGGAACTGCGACAATGACAGTTACAGGTATCACTGTACAGGGATATTCAGGAACTGTCGAGAAGACATTCAAGATACTTCCATTGTCTATTGCAAAGGCAGTGGCATCTAAGACTTATTCAGCGGTGTACACACCGGCTGGAACGACATTTACAGTGGAGAGCTTTGACATCACAGTTGATGGCAAGAAGTACACTGTGACGGACATGTCAGATTTCACTGTAACACAGAAGAACCTGATAAATGTTGGAACAGGAACAATAACAGTTACTGCAAAGGCTGACTGTAATTTTACAGGAAGCTTTGATATCGCAGTGACAATAACTGCAGCGAAGATAGAGGAGAGCTGGGCAAGCCTTGAGCAGACAGAGTTCAGCTATACCGGATCTGAGATAACTCCTGAGCCGGTTGTCAGAAGTGGAAATGTCATTCTCAAGAAGGATGTCGACTATACACTCAGCTACGACAGCAATGTGGAGTGTTCCGATAAGGCAAGCGTGATGGTGACAGGTACAGGTAACTATACAGGAGAGGTAAAGCTTCTCTTTACTATCGGTGCGAAGTCGCTCACGGGAGCAAAGGTAAGTGCTCAGGCACAGAGCTATACAGGTAAGCCGCTCACCACGAAGATCTCAGTCGTACTTGGAGACGAGAAACTTGTGGAGGGCCAGGATTATACAGTAGAGTATGTAGAAGGCGAAGTTACAAATGCAGGAACCGGTAAATTCAAGATCAAAGGTAAGGGCAACTATACCGGAGAGCTTGACGGCACATTTGTCATAAATGCGAGAAGTATAAATGCTGAGGGCATTATGGTTGCAGGTGTGGCAGATAAGACATACACCGGATTTGAGATAACACAGGATATAACAGTTAAGGATGGAGATGCGGTTCTCACAGAGGGAACAGATTACACTATCGACTATGAGAATAATGTCAATGCATCGACCACAGATTCAAAGGCTGCAGTTACAGTCAGAGGTAAGGGTAACTATGACAGCAGTACAACAAGACGTGTAGAATTTACAATTGGACAGAAGGATATAACAGATGCAGAGATGGACGGCGTGGATAGTTCAGTCGTATACACAGGAAAGGCTATTACATTTGATCAGGCTGTGCTCACTGTGGACGGTGTTAAGCTTGTAAATGGTGTGGACTACGAGACTGAATATGTCAACAATCTGAATGTATCTACTGCCAGCAGCAAGGCGAATATCATCTTCAGTGCAAAGGGTAATTATACAGGAAAAGCAAGCTGGACATTCACTATCACAGCAAAGAGCATAGAGGATTGTACAGTCAGCGATATTCCGGGACAGACCCACACAGGAAAGGCACTTACACCTGACATAACAGTCAAGGATGGCAGCAGAACTCTTGTGAAGGGCACGGATTATGATGTCGTATACAGCGACAATATTGAGGTGTCAACAGCAGACAAGCCGGCAAAGGCGGTTGTCACAGGAAAGGGCAACTACACCGGATCTGTACAGAAGACATTTATGATAGCAGAGAGAGTTATAGATATAACACCTGCGGTCATCTCGATAACAGACAAGGGACCATTTGTATATAACTATGGCAAGCAGATCACACCGGCTATATCAGTTACACTGGATGGAGAGGTGCTTCCAGAGGATGCGTATACAGTAAGCTATCAGAGCAATGTGAATGCCGGAAAGGCATACATAATCGTGACAGGAGCCGGAGAGTATCATGGAGTCGTAGAGACATCATTTACTATCGAACAGCTCGATGTGACAGGAGGAGTACTTGAGCTTGAGAAGGATGCTTACGGATATACCGGAAGCGAGATCAAGCCTGTAGTGACAGGAATCACTCTGGCTGGCGGCAGCATAGAGCCTGGCACAGATTTTGACGTGACATACAGCAACAATATAAATGTAGGCAGTGGAGAGATAGCTCTCACAGCCAGAAGCAGTTCAAACTATAAGGGAACAGTTACAGGCAAGTTTGCGATCACTGCGGCAGACATCACAGATGCCCAGCTCACGGTTGCCGATCAGACATACACAGGTGCTGCACTCAAGCCGGCAGTGACAGTATATCTGGGACAGACAAAGCTTATAGAGGGAACAGATTACACAGTGGGATATGCTGACAATACCGATGCCGGAACAGCAACGGTTACTGTGAAGGGTATGGGCAACTATGCCGGAACAGTTAAGACGACCTTCAAGATTGCAGCAAGATCCATAAGTGCAGCAAAGATAACTGTTGCAGATCAGGTGTATACTGGAGCTCCGCTTACACCGGAGATAACAGTTACATTAGGTGGAAAGCAGATCGCAGACACCGAGTATGATGTTGACTACAGTGGAAATACCGATAAGGGTACAGCCACAGTGACGATAACAGGTAAGCACAATTACACAGGAACAGCATCAGAGACATTCACTATATCCGCAATGGATATAAGCAAGTGCGTGGTCTCACCTATAGCGTCTGTTGTATACGATGGAACAGCCCACAGTCCAAAGGTTACAGTCAAGAACGGAGAGATAGTTCTGACAGAGGGCAGTGATTATGACGTCACATACAGCGACAATGTAAGTGTTACAACAGACTCAAGAAAGGCAAAGGCAACTATCACAGGCCGTGGAAATTACACAGGTCAGTGTGTGGCTGAGTTTGAGATAACAAAGGCAGACTTTGCAGATGCAGTCATAACAGGAATACCTGAGAGTGTAGAGTATACCGGTGAGAGCATAGTCCTCACAGGATATGAGCTCACACTTGGAGATACAAAACTTGTAGAGAATCAGGATTACGTTGTTGAGTACACTGATAATAAGGAGATCGGAACAGCGACTGTCAGATTCATCGGAGCAGGCAATTACAGCGGTGAGAAGACTGCAGCCTTCAAGATAACAAAGGCAGATATAGCAAATTGCGACATCAGCCCGATCCAGGGACAGACCTGGACAGGTAAGGCCATAGAGCCGGCGCTCACCATAAAGAATGGCAGCGTTACTCTGAAGGTCGGAACAGATTATGAAGTTACATACAGCAACAATATAGACGAGACGAACGAGGCGAAGGCAGAGATCACCGGTATTGGCAACTATACGGGAACTGCAGTTATCTACTTCTCGATAACAAGAAGCGTTGTGGATATAAGCGGTGCTACAGTGTCGGCTATACCGGCGCAGACATATGCTTTTGGCAAGGCTGTAACTCCTTCAGTCACTGTTATGTATAACGGAATTACACTGAAAGAGAATACAGATTACACCTTAACATATGAGAACAATATAAATGCCGGAACAGCATATGTGATCATAACCGGAACAAAGTATTACTCCAAGACAAAGAGAGTAAGCTTCACCATCAACCCTGCGGACATATCAGCAGGCCGTGTGGTTATAGATCAGGAAAGCTTTGTGTACACAGGAAAGAGCCAGAAGCCTGAGGTTACAGGCATAGAGCTTGGAGATGTGATGATAACTGATATGGACAGCTTCGACATAAGCTTTGGCAGCAATGTCAATGTAGGAATAGCGTCCATCAGCGTATCAGCAAAGAGCAACACCAACTACAAGGGCAGCGTGACAGGTGAGTTTGCCATAACAGAGGCAGATCTGTCAGGCGCAGCAGTTGAGGTAGACGATGCGGTATATCAGGGAACACCTCTTACCCCGGCTGTCAGGGTAACGCTTGGTACAGTGGTTCTGACAGAGGGCAGAGATTACACTCTGAGCTACAGCAGTAACACAAACGTAGGCAAGGGTACTGCAAAGATCACAGGAAGTGGCAATTATAAGGGAACCGTCAGTGCAGAGTTTGCTATAACAGAGAGAACGATCACTGATGCCGATGTGGAAGTCGCAGATCAGATCTACACAGGTAAGGAGCTCGCTCCTGATGTGGAAGTAACACTTGGAGACAAGCTTCTGACAAACGGTGTGGATTACACAGTTACCTATGAGAAGAACGTCAATGTCGGCACGGCAAACGTTATAGTAAAGGGAACCGGCAATTATAAAGACACTATCACAAAGACCTTCAGAATAGCTGCAGCAGACATATCAAGTGCAGTTGTGTCTAAGATCAGTGATCAGACATATACCGGAAGTCCTATCACTCCGGCAGTGACAGTAAGCATGGCCGATGGAACAACACTGAAAGCCGGTGTTGACTATGAGGCTGAATACACAGGAAACACAGATGTTACGACAAAGGATGCATCTGCACAGGTAGTTATCACAGGAAAGGGCAACTATACAGGAATCCTCAGAACAACATTTGCGATAGTACCTAAGTCACTCACAGGTGTCACCATCAGCGGATACAGTGAGTCTGTGGCTTACACAGGTGCTGATGTGACATTTGCAGATATTATAGTTGCCGATGGAAGCGAGATCCTCACAGAGGGAACTGATTACAGGATCACATACACAGGCAACAAGGCAGTCACAACAGAGGATGGTACATACTTTACAGTAACAGGTACAGGCAATTACACCGGAAGCAAGGATGTACACTTTGTGATTACGGCAAAGGATCTCAGGGAATGTGATGTCGAGGAGATTGAAAGCCAGATATACACAGGAAAGGCCATAGAGCCGGAAGTAACGATAAGAAATGGTAATGTTCTTCTTGTGAGCGACGTTGACTATGATGTCACATATGAGTCGAATATAAATGAGACTACAGAGACAACAAAGGCTAAGGCTATAATCACAGGAAAGGGCAACTACACAGGAAAGGTAACGAAGGAATTCGTTATAGGAAGAGTATTTACAGATATATCAAAGGCTGAGATAGAGGCTATTCCGGATCAGACATATACGTTCGGACAGGCAATAACCCCTGAAGTCAAGGTAAGCTTTGGAGGAAAGGCACTCACACTTAACACCGACTATACAGTGACTTATACCGATAATATTGATGCGGGAACTGCAACTGTAAAGATCATAGGTACAGGTGATTACAACAAGTCAGTTACAAAGACATTTGTCATAAAGCCGGCAGATATATCAAAGGCGTCAGTAGTTCTCAGGGGAACATCATTCACCTACACAGGTGAGGCGATTACACCTGCAGTGACAAGACTTAGCGTTCCTAATGGTGGTGTGACAGAGAGTATCACAGATCTCTCTTCATTCGCTGTGGAATACAGTGACAATACAGATGCTGGGACGGCAAAGGTTACTGTAAGTGCAGGAAAGGATACGAACTACACCGGAACTGCATCAACCACATTTACTATCACAAGAAAGAGCATAAGCGGTGCGGTCGTGAGCGTGGCAGATGCTGAGTACACCGGATCAGAGGTTATACCGGATGTAAAGGTAACTCTGGGAGATAAGGTGCTGACAGCAGGCGTGGATTACACGGTATCGGCTGAAAACAATGTAGAGGCAGGAGAGGACGCTCTGTTAAAGATCACCGGATGCGGTAATTATGAGGGCGTACTGAGCCAGACATTTGAGATCAGTGCAAAGAGCATAGACGGCGGAAAGTGCAGCATACCGGCTCAGGTATATATAGGATCTGCGCTGACACCTGATGTAGTTCTTGAGGTTGGAGGCAAGACTCTGACCAAGGGTGAGGACTACACAGTTACATACGCAGACAACATAGATGTCACAACGGCTGAGAAGAAGGCATCAGCGATCATCAAGGCCATGGGCAACTACACAGGAAAGCTCACAGTTTACTTTGACATCACGGCAAAGACTCTTACAGCAGCCGATGTTGACAGCATTGATGCTCAGGAATACACCGGCGAGGCGATAGAGCCAGTTGTGGTCGTAAGAAACGGAGACACAGTTCTTGTTGCGGGAAGAGATTACGATGTAACATACAGCAACAATACAGACAAGACTACAGAGGCGAGAGCAGTAGTCAAAGGTAAGGGTAACTATCAGGGAACCGTTACAAAGCTGTTTGAGATATGCGGAGCAAGCATAGCACCGGCGGTTGTGACAGGAATACCTGAGAGTGCAGAATATACAGGTGACAGCATAACCTTTAAGGACATAACAGTTGTGATGAATGGAAAGACACTTGTATATGGAACAGATTACACAGTAAGTTATGAGAACAATGTCAATGCAACCACTGAGGACAGCATGGCATACGTTATCATAAAGGGTAACGACAACTACGGTGGACAGATAAGAACAGCCTTCAGCATAACCCCAAGAAGTCTTGAGAAGTGCAAGGTCGATGCCATCGGAGGACAGACATATACAGGCAGGGAGATCACCCCTGAGGTTACAGTAAGAGATGGATCAAAGGTACTCGAAAATGGAAGAGACTACACGGTATCTTACAGTGACAATATCGAGGTGGGCAAGAATGCCAAGGCAGTTATAGAAGGTAAGGGCAACTACACCGGACAGCTTACAGCAGAGTTTACCATCGCAAAGGAAGTGCTCGACATTTCAAATGCGGTGATAAGTGATATCGCAGATCAGTATTACAACTTCGGTGAGGAGCTCACACCTGCACTCAGTGTAAATCTTGGAGGAAGAAAGCTTACAGAGAATGTTGATTACAGCGTAACCTACACTGATAACATTGAGGCCGGTACGGCTACAGCTACAGTGAAGGGAATCGACCAGAATAAGGGCGAGGTAAGTAAGACATTCAAGATCCTTCCTATAGATATAACACCTGCAGAGATCGCACTTGTGAAGGATTCATATGGTTTCACAGGAGATGCGGTAACAGCAGATGTAGAATCGATAACAGTCACAAGAAATGGAGTTAAGAAGGTACTCACAGATCTCGCAGGATTTGAGATCACATGTACAGACAATGTAAATGTCGGTACGGCTACAGTTAAGATCGCCGCAGGCGAAGGCCAGAGCTATACAGGAAGCACAAGCACATCCTTCAGGATCGTTGCAGCTTCAATAGAGCAGGCAGAGGTCAGCGTTGACAGTGCAGTATATACGGGAAGCGCAATCACTCCTGTATGCAGAGTAGTTCTCGGAGGAAAGACTCTTGCAGAGGGCGTTGACTACAAGGTAACAGTTTCAGGCAATGTGAATGTTACTGACAATGCACTGGTTACTATAGAGGGAACCGGAAATTACACCGGAAAGCTCTCACAGAAGTTCAGCATAACTCCTAAGAGGATATCACAGGCTGAGGTAAAGGCCGATGATGCTGAATACACAGGAAGCGCAGTTACGACAACAGTCAGTGTAGTCCTTGATGGAAAGACTCTTGTTCAGGGAACTGACTATAAGCTCAGCTACAGCGACAATGTAAATGTCACATCTGACACAGCAAAGGCTGTTGTGACAGTGACAGGAACAGGCAACTACACAGGAACAGTCCAGGGAGAGTTCTCTATAACTCCTATGGATATATCAAAGCTTGACATACCGGAGATACCAGATCAGACATACGGCGGTCAGGCAGTAAAACCTGAACTGAGAATTGTAAATGGCAACAATGTCCTCTCAGAGGGCACTGATTACACAGTGGCATACGAGAACAACGATTCGGTTACAGACAAGGCCAGCGCTATTATCTCAGGTAGAGGAAGCTACAAGGGATCAGTGACCAGAACATTTGCTATAAAGGCATACAGCATAGATAATGCAGAGATAAGTGGAATCCAGGATGCGGTAGTATTTACAGGAGATGCCATTGAATTTGCAGATATAGCAGTTGTAGTAAACGGCAGGACACTTGTGAACGGTACGGACTACACAGTAAGCTACGAGAACAACCTGAACGTTACAGATGAGAAGAATCCTGCATATGTGATCATAAAGGGCACAGGAAACTACGGCGGACAGGTTAGAACAGCATTTGCCATAACAGCTAAGAATATCGGCAGATGCAGCATTGATCCGATTGGCGGACAGATATACACAGGTAAGGCGGTTGAGCCTGAGATCACAGTCAGAGATGGCGCAAGGATACTGGAGACCGGAAAGGATTATGACATTACTTACAGCAACAACACAGATGTGACAGACAGTGCTGAGGTCACCATAACAGGTAAGGGCAACTACAGAGGCAGCAACAGTGCGGTATTCACCATCGCACAGGAGGTTGTGGATATATCAAAGGCTGTAATGAGCAAGGTCGATGACCAGTATTACAACTTTGGAAATGCCATAAGACCAGAGGTTACACTTACATATGGCGGCAAGACATTGACACAGGATGTGGACTACGAGCTTGTATACATCGACAATATCAATGAAGGTACGGCGACGATACAGGCAAATGGTATCAACAAGAACACAGGCTCGGTGAGCACAACATTTGCCATAAAGCCAGTAGATATAACAACTGCTGAGGTTGTACTTGAGAATGACTCATTTGAGTACACGGGATCAGAAATCAGACCTGCAGTTAAGATGATAACAGTAAGCAGGGATGGCAAGGCGACGGCAGTGACATCTATGACAGCATTTGATGTGACATACACGGACAATACAAATGTCGGAACTGCTGGTGCGGTTATAAAGGCAGCAAAGGGAAGCGGATTTACAGGATCTGTGACAAAGAAGTTTGAGATCACAGAGGTGGATATCGCACAGGCTGTAGTTGATGTGGAAGACCATGTGTACACAGGAAGTGCAGTAAAGCCTGCATATACAGTGACACTTGATGGCAAGAAACTCACTGCGGGAACAGATTTTAATGTGGTGTTCAGCAACAATGTAAATGTTGGAACAGCAGCCATCCTCACAGTGACCGGTACAGGAAACTACAAGGGAACAGTTGTCGCATACTTTGCGATAACTGCAAAGGATCTGAGCAAGGCAGATGTGAATGTCCAGCCATCAGTTTACACTGGAAAGCCACTTACACCGGCTGTGACAGTAACTCTCGATGATGAGATATTAAATGCAGACATTGATTATGTTGTTTCTTACAGCAACAATGTAAACGCTACGACAGCAAAGTCAAAGGCGACTGTGACCGTCAAGGGAACAGGAAACTATCAGGGCACTGTGACTGCAACATTCGACATTGAGCCAAAGGCGATCGATGAGGCGAAGATCAATGATATACCGGATCAGATGTACAGCGGCAGTGAGATCAGACCGGATGCAAAGGTGACACTCGATGGAGTACAGCTTGTTGCAGGAACGGACTACACTGTGACATATGAGAACAACATAGAGGTTTCAGATTCAGCCAAGCTTATCGTAACCGGTAAGGGCAATTACAAGGGAACTGTAGAGAAGAACTTCAGTATAAAGAGTCTCACTCTTGAGGACGCAGAGGTATCAGGTATACCAGCCGGCACAGAATACACAGGAAAGGCCATAACATTTGGCGAGGTCGTTGTGACACTGGGCGGAAAGAAACTGTCCGAGGATGAGGATTACACAGTAGAGTATAAGAACAATGTAAACGTGACAGACAGTGCGGAGGTTGTGATAACAGGTATCGGCAATTACAGCGGAGAGCTGAGCAGAACATTCAAGATCACAGCTAAGGACATAAGCAAGTGTAGCGTCGATGCGATTGGCGGGCAGGTATACACAGGAAAGGCTGTAACACCTAAGGTCACAGTGAGAGACGGAACACAGGTTCTCGTGTCTGGAACAGATTACAAGACAGAGTACAGCAACAACATAAATGAGACAACGGCCAGCTCGAAGGCAGAGATCAAGATCACAGGATCTGGTAACTACACAGGAAGCATAACAGTGAACTTCACGATATCTAAGAATCTTGTGGATATATCCAAGGCTGTGATAAGCAAGATCAGTGATCAGCTTTACAACTTAGGCCAGCCGCTCACACCGGATGTGACAGTTACATTTGGTGGAAAGACACTTGTATACGGCGAGGATTACGCACTCGTATATGTGGACAACATCGATGAGGGTGTGGCAACCGTAACAGTTAGAGGTATCAAGTCAAATACCGGATCTTTATCGGCTAAGTTTAACATCAATCCGGTCGATATAAGTGATGGACAGATAGCTCTTGATGCATCCGAGTATATGTATACAGGAACAGCAGTAAAACCGGTGATCAATTCATTTACAGTGAAGAGATCTGGAAAGACAGTGACAGTTACTGATTTTGACAACCTTGAGATCAGCTACTCGTCAAATACAAATGTTGGAACAGGTAAGGTTACTATAAAGGCACTTGAGGGTGAAGGCTTCACAGGAAGTGTCAGCAAGACATTTGCAATAGTAGGCGCTTCAGTCGACAATGCTTCAGTAAAGGTTGGAAACGGAGTTTATACGGGTGAAGCTGTAACTCCGGATCACACAGTTACACTCGGAGGCAGGACACTTGTTGAGGGACGCGACTACAGAGCAGACTACAGCAACAATGTGAACGTGACAGACAGTGCAGTGCTCACCATCACAGGTATGGGTAACTACAGTGGAAGCACCACAGCAAGATTTAAGATAAGTGCCAGAAATCTTGCAGATGCAGACATTACGGTGGCATCGGCAAGATACACAGGAGATCCACTTACACCTGCAGTTACAGTTTCACTTGGCGGAACAGCTCTTGTGGAGGACAGAGACTTTACAGTTTCATACAGTGACAATGTGAATGTCACAACAGACACAGATAAGGCAGGCGTTACCATCACAGGTATAGGCAACTACACTGGAACGGCGGTTGAGAAATTCGATATCGCAGCCAGAGACATATCTCTTGCAGAGATAAAGGACATCGACAGACAGAATTATACCGGTAATGCGGTTACACCAAAGCTCACGGTTGTTGACGGACAGAGAGAGCTTGTGGCAGGCAGGGATTACACCGTAAGCTACAAGAACAATGTCGAGGTGACAACGGCAGCAGTTGCGGTGATAACAGGAAAGGGCAATTATTCAGGAGCTGCCAGCAAGCTGTTTGCTATTGGCGGTGCTGATATTGCAGATGCAGATATAACAGGTATAAAAGACAGCGTAACCTACACAGGAAAGGCAATAACATTTGCCGGACTTAAGGTAACATACGGCGACGATGTACTTGTGGCAGGAAGAGACTACACTGTATCATACAGTGGAAATAAGAACGTGACGGACAAGGCAAGTGTTACCATCACAGGTATTGGCAACTACACAGGAAGTGTTAACAGATACTTTGCTATAACAAGAAGAAATCTTGCAGACTGTCATGTGAGCGAGATCGAGGGTCAGATTTACACAGGCAAGAAGATAGAGCCGGAGCTCACAATTACATATGGAGATCTGGTGCTTGTAGAGGGTGTTGACTACGAGATCGAGTACAGCAATAATATTGAGCCTACAGCAGGCGGACAGCCGGCAAAGGCAATAGTAACAGGTAAGAGAAGCTACACAGGAACTGTGGAGAGAGAATTTACCATTACAAAGGATCCTGTAAATATAAGCGGAGCCAAGATCAGTGCAATACCTGATCAGGAGTTTGCAAAGAAGAATATCACACCTGCGGTAAATGTTACATACGGTGGCAAGACGCTTGTACAGGGAACTGATTACAAGGTTTCATACATCAATAACTATAATGTTGGAACTGCCACAGTGACGATCACAGGATATGGAGACTACGTAAGTTCTAAGACGGCAACTTTCGAGATCGTCAAGAGAGACGTAACAGGTTATGTAGCAGAGCTTTCAAAGAGCAGCATGACATACACCGGAAAGGCACTCACTCCATCAGTTACAGCTATTAACAGCAGTGACGGAGCATTTGTGCTTGACGATGAAGATATCGCGGGCTTCATAGTGAGATATGCTTCAAATGTAAACGTTGGAACAGCAACGGTTACAGCTACAGCAGGAAGCCGGTCTAACTACACAGGAAGTGTGACAGCAACATTTGCCATAACAGCGGCATCAATCGATAATGCAGTAGTTGTGGCAGAGGATACGGAATACACAGGAAAGCCGGTAACTCCAGCCGTTACAGTGACAGTCAACGGTGTTGTGTTATCAGCAGCGGATTACACAGTGGCTTACAGTAACAACACTGAGGTCGGAACCGCAGAGGTAAGCATAACAGGAAAGGGCAACTACACCGGAGAGACAACAGGTACATTTGAGATAACAGCAAGAAGTATCAAGAACTGTACAGTTGAGTGCAGCACATCGATCGAGTACACAGGAAATCAGCTAATACCTGTTGTAAAGGTAAAGAATGGTGATGTGGAGCTGACAGAGGGAGTTGACTACATACTCAGCTTCGATATGAACACAGATGTGACAGGACGCGCAAAGGTGGTTGTGACCGGTAAGGGCAACTACAAGGATTCAGTGACAAGATACTTTGCAATTACAAAGAAGAGTATCGCTGGAGCTGAGATCAAGGGTATTACAGGGAAGGTATTCACAGGTAATGCAATAACACAGGATATTGAAGTTGAACTGGATGGACAGAAACTCAGCCAGGGAACGGACTATACTGTGAAGTACGAGAACAATGTTCATGTAGGAACAGCAGTCATAACAATAACAGGTGCAGGCAACTACACAGATTCTGTAAAGAAGAGCTTTGTGATAAGCAAGGCAGATATAAGCAACACGGCTGTTATAAACGGAATTGAGTCCGAGGTTATATACAAGGGCACAGCATTTAAGTTTGATAATGTCACGATAACATGGGGAACAAATGTGCTGAAGGAAGGCAGAGATTATACGATCACATACCAGAACAACAGCGGAATCACCATGACGAGAACAAGTAAGGCTTCAGTCACTGTGAAGTTCATGGGCGACTACAAGGGAAGCGTTACAAAGCAGTTCAGGATCAAGGCATTTGACATATCAAAGGCAACCGTATCAGCGATAGCAGACAAGACCTACACAGGATCAGCGATCAAGCCGGCGGTTACAGTTAAGATCGGCAGTACAGTGATAAATCCAAAGGAGTACACGGTTGAGTACAGCAACAACGTGAAGCCGGGTGTTGCAAGTGTTACGATCACAGGACTTAACAACTTCTACGGAACAAAGAAGGTTACATTCAACATCCTTCCTGCAAAGGTGAAGAACCTTGCGGCAAGCGGTGAGACAACAACATCACTGAAGCTATCATGGAGCAGCAGTGCATATGCCCAGGGATATGAGGTGTACAGATATGATACAGGTAAGAAGACATATGTGAAGGTTGCAACAGTGACGGGCACAAGCAGAAATATCACAGGTCTGGCAGCGGGAACTGATTATAAGTTTGCGGTATCAGCATATGTGAAGTCGTCAGGCAAGACACTGTATAGCGAGAAGACAGTCATAAATGCAGCAACAAAGCCAGCTAAGGTTTCAGGTATTTCATTCAGCAGCAGGGCAGAGAAGTCGATAGCGCTCAAGTGGAATACAGTTAAGGGAGCTACAGGCTACAAGGTATACAGACTTGTAGCAAAGGACAATTACAAATATCTTGGTTCGACATCAAAGACAGCTTATAATGTAAACGGTCTGACTGGAAGTACAGCTTACACATTCAAGGTAGTTGCATACAAGAAGGTCGGCAGCAAGGAGCTCGTTGGTGAGGATGCTACAGCAAGGATCATGACAACGCCATCGGCAGTCAAGAATCTTAAGATCAGTGCCAGAAGCAATGCATCGATAACGATGAAATGGAGCAAGGTAAACAACGCTGATGGATACATAGTTTACAGATACCGCGGCAACAGAGCAGTCAAGATCAAGACCATCACAAGCAAGTCAAAGGTCGTATTTGTAAGCTCAAAGCTCAGTGCCGGAACAACGTATAAGTACAGAGTTGTGGCATACAAGAAGGATGGAAAGGCGATCGTAGAGAATGCCGGAACATATGTATCAGGATTTACACTTCCTGCAACACCTGTTGTATCAGCGAAGGCCGGAGTCAAGCAGGCGAAAATTGCATGGAAGAGAGCCAAGGGAGCAACAGGTTACATCGTATACATGTCAACATCAAAGCGTGGCACGTATAAGGCTGTTGCAACCATAAGAAAGGCAGGAACTACTTCATACACCAAGAAAGACCTGAAGAAAGGCAAGACATATTACTTCAAGGTTCGTGCATTTAACAAGTCAGGTAAGACAACATATAAGAGTTCATACTCAACAGTAAAGAAGATCGTTGTCAAATAGTGACTGACAGTTAGATAAGGGAAAGCCGGAAATAAAACTATAAAAAGCATCCAACCGGGTGAGCCTGGAAACAGGCTTATCTGGTGGATGCTTTTTTGTTATCTATGAGGCGGAGGAATCTGTCCGCCTGAGAGATGATAAAGTTCTTAAGTGCTTTATATGGAAATATATTCGTTGTATTATTGCCTACATCGGTGCCTATGGAGGTGAATGAGTCGAGATCACTCCGCAGTCTGCTCTGTGAGAAACATAGACATTTTTTTATGGTCATATCAGGTGATGAAACCTTCGGTATGATCGGTGAGAAATCCCTGATAAACAATGGATTTGTCACATTGTAATCACCGTAGAAAAACTGTTCTGAGAAGAAATCCCGGAATGGGATGCACCTTCCCTCCGGCTGCATGCTGAGCTCGTGCATTCGGACATGGTCTATGTCGCGTGTCACACAGGTGGGAGTGTTATCGCCTGCCTCAAACTGAAAATATTGCGGCCAGAATTCCTCCACATAGGCGGCGTCCATCATGAGATGGGCAAGTATGCCAAGGTCGGCAGGTGTCATAGCTTCCACTGGATATTCTGACAATATGTGATCGATGTCCGGATATTTTGTTATGAGATCGTTCTGCCATTCCGGTCTGAAATGTGTCAGGGCTTTGTCCGTAACCGCATCTGGAAGAACGCAGCCCAGCAGGAAATCATTCAGCAGCTCCGGCTGGGATTCCTTTGAAATATGAAGTTTATCTGCGATGTATCTGCCCTCGCACAGGTGTATTATGTATCCCGGCATTGCAGCCCTCCCATATAGAATATATTTGTCAATTTGTAAAAAAGTGTACCCCCGGAGCCCCCGTAATGTCAATAAAGACAATTTCATACAAACAGTTTACTTGACTTATAATTTGTTAGGCGGTAAAGTCATAGATGGATAAATGGGATATCCATATCAGAGTAAAAGGAGAAACGTGTTGAATAACGATTACAACAAAGAACAAAACGACAAGAATGACGACAACAAGAATAATGGCAACAAAGGCAAAAACAGGAATGTCATGGTTCTGCTTGTCATCTCGGTGATATTGACACTGCTGTGCTGGAGAGCATACGACAAGATCACAAATGGAACGAAAAAAGAGATCCCGTACAGCGGATTTGTGGAGATGCTGGATTCGGGAGAGGTGGACAATGCGGAGATATATGCCAAGAAGATCAAATTTACCTCAAAGGAGTCTGATGGAACTCTGGACAAGAACACCTATGTGACTGTGAGGATAAGCGACGATAAGCTGGCAGACCGACTTAAGACGGCCCATGAGAAGTATGCCACAACATATGAGGGAAAAGACGAGAGCGGTTCAGCCATGGTCGGAACGATACTTTCATATGTGGTAATGATAGCTGCATTCTATCTGTTTCTTTCGCTCGTGACAAGGCGGAGCGGAATGATGGGCTTTGGCAAATCTAACGCAAAGGTATATATGGAGAAGAAGACCGGAGTCACATTTGCAGATGTTGCAGGTGAGGACGAGGCAAAGGAATCCCTGACTGAGATGGTCGACTTCCTTCACAACCCTAAGAAGTATATGGCTATAGGTGCAAAGCTTCCAAAGGGAGCACTGCTGGTCGGCCCTCCGGGAACCGGAAAGACACTTCTGGCAAAGGCTGTTGCCGGAGAGGCAAACGTGCCATTTTTCTCCATGTCGGGATCAAGCTTCGTGGAGATGTACGTGGGAGTCGGAGCATCGAGAGTCAGAGACCTGTTCAAACAGGCATCTGAGATGGCTCCTTGTATAATATTCATAGACGAGATAGATGCCATAGGCCAGAGCAGAGACAGCGTGAGGGGCGGTGATTCGGAGAGAGAACAGACACTGAACCAGCTTCTTGCCGAGATGGATGGATTTGACACATCCAAGGGAATAGTGATACTGGCTGCAACCAACAGGCCGGAGACACTTGACAAGGCACTCCTGAGACCGGGAAGATTTGACAGAAGAGTAATAGTTGAGAAGCCGGATCTTCAGGGTAGAATAGACACGCTGAAGGTACACTCCAGAAATGTCAAGATGGATGAGACTGTGGATCTCCGTGAGCTTGCGCTTGCCACAGCATGCTCTTCCGCGAGATAAACTCCAAACTCCACTTTCTTTGCAATTGTAAGTTTCT
>OGZH01000728.1_pt1 | contig 22358 bp, 20 predicted proteins | sample 1576741 | NCBI WGS metagenome assembly OGZH01 (sample SAMEA3541560, study PRJEB24748) | human gut metagenome | biome: human gut; feature: human-associated habitat; material: faeces | place: China | collected 2012 | reverse complement strand
TAAAAGAAGTGGAGAATATCGGTGCATATTTGGTGGATATAAACGGTATCGGTACAAGCTGGAACCAAAAGGACAGGGTTACGGTAGCCGCACTGACAACCAATGATGAACTGTTCACTAACGTGGCAGAGCTGTTGGACGAGGGTTTCAACCAGTCAACCGCAATGCTGATATTTACAGGCAAGAAATTATCAAACGGTCAGATAAACCGTGCCTTGAAAGGTGAAGAAGTCACGCTCCCCAAAGATGCCCAAATAAATATCGAAAGAGGGCACAGGTTTGTCACTCTCTGTAAAGCCGCCAGTATCGAAGTACAGTTTATCACCAAAAGATATTTCATAGACGGTTTCAACTCCTATGCGACCGCAACAAACGAAGAGACCGCATTTGAAGCGTTGGCTAAATTGAAAGACTTGAAACTGACGGAAGCAAGGCTGAAAGAGATTAAAGGCAATGACGATTTTATCTGTCTGTTGAAAAAAGCATTGCAAGCGGCATAATACTAACAGAGCCTGTGTGACAGACAGGCTCTACCAATTTACTTTATCCAATAATCTATAATAATTAAAACAATTGTTTTTATGAAGATAGTGCTACCGATAAAATGCCAGCAAGCGGCAACCGTTAATTACTCCATACTTACGCAATTCAAGCCAGCCAACATTTACAGGTTTTTCTGTCTGTCGCTTTGCAGGGATGAAAAGTATCATGTAAGAATTACTTTGGATGATTTAAAGGCAATGACAGGAGAAAAAAGCCTTAGTAAATTCAACAGTGATTTCAGAGAATATTTGGAGATAAAGATGTACAGCCTTGATAAAGGCTATGCCTATAAAACCAAAAGGAACATCTATCATGTTCCCGCAATGGAAAAGGAGTGCATCACAATATCCAAAGACTTTCTCATATATGAACTGGATAGTACATGAGTGTCCATGAACGAGAACTTGTGGAAGTCACATTCTCCGTCTTGGATTTCCATATCCTCATAATGCACGCTGCGTCCATCTATGCGTACGGGGGTTCCCGTCTTCATGCGTCCAAAGGTGATGCCATGCTTTGCGATGGATTCGGTTAATTGGTAGGATGCAGGTTCTGCCATACGTCCGCCTGGAAGCATGGTACGTCCCACGTGCATCAGTCCATTGAGGAAAGTTCCTGCGGTGAGTACTACACATTTGGCATGGAACGTTACTCCCCATAATGTGACTACTCCCGTAATCTCACCGTTTTCAACGAGGATTTCCTGCACGGTATCCTGCCAGATATGCAGGTTGGGGATATTTTCCAGTATCTCTCTCCATGCCCAGATGAATTTGTTGCGGTCGCACTGCGCGCGCGGACTCCACATAGCGGGACCTTTGGAACGGTTCAGTATACGGAACTGTATGGCTGTCTGGTCTGTCACCAATCCCATATATCCTCCCAAGGCGTCTATTTCGCGTACTATCTGTCCTTTTGCGATGCCTCCCACTGCCGGGTTACAACTCATCTGTCCGATTTTGTTCATATCCATTGTGATAAGACAAGTCTTCGAACCCAGGTTTGCAGCAGCGGCAGCGGCTTCGCATCCTGCGTGTCCGGCGCCGATTACAATAACGTCATACTTAAACTCCATTCGTTCAGTGTATTTTAAAACTGTGCAAAGTTACGAAAAAAGTTGTATGCCGGGACGTGTCATATCTTAAAATCCGGATATATCTTCTTTGGCATTGCTTATATTTCCGTATCCAGTATCATACTTATTGCTTGGAATGCTTAGGCTATAGACATATTGCTTGTGTTTAGCTTAAAATACAATCAAAATGAAGCTTTTTGAATACTATTGCTTTTCTTTTTGAAAAAGATACATACCTTTGCAGCGTTTGGATATTAAAAAGTGTTTTGATTGACTAATTTTAAGGAAGAGAAGCATGAGAAAGAAATTCTTCTTGTTAATCATTGTCTGCCTGGTTATGGGGGCGGGAGTGATGGCTCAGACGTCTACGGTCTCGGGAACAGTATTTGCCGAGGACAACAATGAGCCGATTATTGGGGCATCGGTATTGGTGAAGGGTACAACGCTGGGGGCCGTGACCGATATCGAAGGTAAATTTACAATCTTGAATGTGCCGGGCACGGCAAAGACAGTGATTGTCTCTTTTGTAGGTATGCAGAAAGTAGAAGCTGCCATAAAGCCTGCTATGAAGGTGGTGCTGAAATCGGATTCGGAACTGCTGGATGAAGTGATGGTGGTGGCTTACGGCACGGCCAAAAAGAGCAGCTATGCAGGTTCGGCTTCTTTAGTGAAAGCGGATGCGCTGAAAGACATTCCGACGACCAGCTTTGAAAACGCGTTGAACGGTAAAGTGGCGGGCTTGCAACTGACGAATAATTCCGGCCAGGCGGGTTCCGCACCGGCCATCCGCATCCGTGGCATAGGTTCTATGAATGCCGGGAATGAACCGTTGTATGTAGTGGACGGTGTTCCGGTCTCTTCGGGCAATACGGGGCAGATGAGCGGTGAGCTCTATTCTACCAACAACATCATGAATACGTTGAACCCGGAAGACATCGAATCTATTTCTGTATTGAAAGATGCGGCGGCCAGTTCGCTTTATGGGTCGCGTGCGGCAAACGGCGTCATTCTGATTACTACCAAAAAAGGACAGATTGGCAAGCCGGTGGTGACGCTGAAAGCCGAAGTGGGCTTCACGCCCTGCTGGGCAACGGACAACTATGAAACGGCCAGCGTACAGGAGAATGTGAATATGCTCTACACCGTATTTCACGATGCCCGTACAAGCGGTAAGGGCGAAACGGACGAAAAGGCGGCAGCCTATGCCATAGGCCAGTTGAACAGCCGTTTCAACAAACATGGCTACCAATTTACCACAAATGGTACGGGAGCTTACGAGAACGTCAATATCCTTGAGTACGACAACTCCGGGCGTGGAGGCAAATACTACGATTGGGACAAGGCATATTTCCGTACCGCCATTTATCAGACCTACGATATGTCCGTCAGTGGTGCTACGCAGAATACCAACTATTACACTTCCCTTTCCTATACCCAGGACGAAGGACGTTTGAAGATGAACAGCTTCGACCGTGTTTCCGGTCGCCTGAACCTCACCCAGAAGGTGGGGAAATTCCTTGAACTGACCACCAATGCCAGCCTGGCGCGTACCAAGAAAAGCGGTTATAATGATACACGCAACACGGGCAGCAATTACTTCATGCAGACCCGTAACTTGCTGTGGGGACTCTACTGGCCCACTGACTACAAGACCGGCGAGCCCTGGACCGAACGTTACGGTAGCTACGCCTACAATGGGCTTTATTATGACAAAGAGTGGGAGAACGGTTCTACCAGTACCAAAATCATGGCTGCGGAGACGCTCACCCTGCATCTGATGCCGGGCCTGGACCTTCGTTCTATCTACTCTTACGACAATACTACTGTAAAAGACCATATCTATTACAGTGCCAACCACTATAAAGGCTCGGCAGACAATGGAAATGTCAACGAATACCGTACTACATACGAGAAGATGGTTACCTCCACTACCGCCAATTATACCGGCACCTTCGACAAACACACAGTTGGCGCTATGGTGGGTTTCGAAGCGGAGAAGAACAAGACAGACTATGTGCGTGCCACAGGAAGCAATCTTGCGGTCAGCACCATTCATACAGTTTCTACTGCCGGAACGCAGACTTCTGCCGGATATTCCTGGGGAAACTCGATGGTGTCCGTGCTCTCCAAGTTGGATTATAATTACGATGAACGCTACTTCATTTCCGGTTCTTACCGCCGCGACGGTTCTTCCCGGCTCAGCAAGCAGGAACGTTGGGGAAACTTCTGGTCAGTGGCAGGAGCGTGGAACATCATGCGCGAGGGTTTTATGAGCAAATATTCTTTCCTGAGCAACCTGCGTATACGTGCCTCTTATGGTATTAACGGTACGCTGCCTTCGGACAATTACGGCTATATGAGCTTGATGAGCTATACCAGTAAGTACATGGGTAACCCGGGCGGTACAATCACTACCGTCACCAATGACAAGCTGTCTTGGGAGACGAGCTACAACACGAATGTGGGTATCGACTTCGGCTTCTTCGGCCAGCGTCTGCGCGGTACGGTGGAATACTTCAACCGTGATTCGAAGAACCTGCTCCAGGATGTTCCCATTTCGATGGTTACGGGATTTTCCTCTACGTTGCGGAACGTAGGATGCATCAATAACCATGGGGTAGAGGTGGAGTTGAGTGGTGACATCATTGATAGTAAAGGATGGTTATGGAGTGCCGGTGTCAACGCAACCTTTCTCCGTTCTGAGGTGAAAGAGTTGTATGGCGGTGCGGACATTATCTGGTACGACCCCACCAGTAGCGACAGCCGTGCGCAATATGTATACCGGGAAGGTCAGTCCACGCTGGCTTTCTATGGATACGAATGGGCAGGTGTGGACAAGACCAACGGCAAGAACGTCTACTATGTAAATGACCCCAAGAATGGCAAGGCCGGAGATTTTGAGTATAACGGGCGCGGAGCTACTTATGACTATAACAATGCCAACTACACCATCATCGGCAATGCCGTTCCCAAAGTGTATGGGGGCATCAATACCTCGGTCTCCTACAAAGGCATAGCCCTTTCGTTGGGCTTTACCTATAAGATAGGAGGAGACTTGTACGATGGAGCCTACATGGATGTGGCCGACGACGGTTATTATTGGGAGCGTATCCGTGCTAAAAGCTACTACAACAACCTTTGGACGCCAGACCATACGAACGGTACAGAGCCCCGTATCGAAGGTGTAGACCTCGATGACCCGCAACAATACAGCAGCCGCCACTTGTTCAATGCCAGTTATCTGCGCTTGAAGAATCTCTCATTGGCCTATGCGCTGCCCAAAGCCATGACCCGCAAGGCTTTCATCGAGAATGCCCGCCTTTTTTTCACTGCCAGCAACCTTTGGACAATAGCCAAATACAAGGAGGCAGACCCCGAAGTGAGCGAATACGGCACACGTGGTTGGGAAACCCCTATCGGAAAAACGTTTGTCGTTGGCGTTGAATTGAAATTTTAATGAACTGGAGGAACTAACAATGAAAAAGATATATCATTTATTGGCACTTGTGATACTTGGTGCCTTTACATTCACTTCGTGTGACGATTTTCTGGATATGCAGCCCACCAACTCCGGAAATGCAGAAGGTGCTGTCGGTACGGTAGCCGATGCGCAGGTGGTTATCAACGGTGTGATGAGTGCGATGACCTCATCGTCCTATTACGGCAGAAACCTTTTTATGTACGGTGATGCCAAGGGCGGTGACCTCACGATTTTTGCTGCCGGACGCGGACTGGATGCATTCTATACGTTCAACCACACTTCCAACAGCAATACTTATTCCGGTTTCTGGAGCCGTGGATATTACTGCATTCTGCAGGTCAACACCTTGTTGAGCAACATTGAGAAGCTGGAAGAATCGGGCAGTATGGAAGACTTTTCCGAAGCCAAAGGGCAGGCGTTGACTCTGAGGGCGCTGTTCTATTTCGATTTGGTCCGTCTCTACGGGCTTCCTTACAATTACAACAAGACCTCTTATGGAGTTCCCAATGTAACCGAGCCGCTTACGGTGAACGCCCAGCCCACCCGTGCTACTGTGGAGGAGAACTATCGCCAGATTCTGCAGGACTTGTCGGACGGGGCGGCCCTGCTTGCCAAGAAGAAGACAAAGCAGAGCGGATATGCGGACTATTACACCAACATAGCCCTGCAAGCGCGTGTGAAACTCTATATGGAAGATTATGACGGTGCTTTGAACGCTGCCCGGGAGATTATAGAAAGCGGTGTGTACAAACTGTATGAGCCTGCCGATTGGACGGCTTCCTGGAGCAAGCAGTTTGGTTCCGAGTCCATCTTTGAGCTGGGCATCACCACTGAGGAATCAGACCTGGGAACTTCTTCTTTGGGCTTTTACCTGATGCGCTACGGACAGTTGAAGAATGCCATGGGCTGGTATCTTGCCAGCGATTATTTCTTGAACCGTCTGGGTGAAGACGAGACGGATGTGCGTTGGGGAATCATGGACAACGATGAATACTGGGTGGACAATGAGATTGAACGCAAGGGAGCCTGCTACAAGTATATGGGCAGTACCACCCTGGCAGGTGACGGCAAGGCAACCAATACAGCCGTCAATATCAAGATAATCCGTCTTTCCGAGATATATCTGATTGCCGCCGAAGCAGCCTTGCACTCCACGAAGCAGGAAGCAGGCGCAGATGCCGCCGCCGGTTACCTGAATGAAATCCGCAGGCGTTCTCCCGGACTGGCACCGGCCACTGCCGCTACCATTACCGATGATATGATTCTGGACGAGCGCAGCAAGGAGCTTTTTGGTGAAGGACAACGCTTCTTCGACATGATGCGTATGGGCAGAACCATCGAATTCAACGACGATTTTCAAGATATTCCGGTGAGTCACCGTGGAAAAACAATCGACCGTACTTTCGAGAAGATTGTGCTTCCTATTTCGCAAGATGAGATAAATGCCAATCCGGCATTGGAGAACCAGCAGAATCCGGGATATTAGTCGTTCCCTGCTGTCTATTGTTTGCTACTCCTTGTATATCAGGGAGGTATTTTGCCAACAAGTTGTCACTGCCTTGGCAAACTTTTGCCACGCCTATGGCAAAGTTTTGCCAACGCGGTGGCAAAGTCTTGCCAATGGGAAGGCAAAACCTTGTCATAGGCGTGGCAAGAAAAGCGGAAAAAGGTGCCTTTGATGAATTTCTTTGATAAAATGAGACGGTAATACCTTGATATTCCACAAAAATACTATTTATTGGTTCGAAATTTCTATTCTTTTTTTCTGAATCGGCTTATCTTTGCTTTCGTAGAAACCAATAAAAAGTTATAATACTATGAGAAGATTTTTCCTCATATCGTCATTCTTGGCGTTGTTTGCAATCGGAAGCTCGGCGCAATGGAAGCCGGCAGGTGATAAAATCAAAACGGACTGGGCATCCCAGATTAATCCCGCGAATGTGTTGCCCGAATATCCTCGTCCCATCATGGAACGGAGTGACTGGAAGAACTTGAACGGACTGTGGAATTATGCCGTTATAAATAAAGGTGAGCATCTTCCGGCAGAGTTCGAAGGGCAGATACTTGTTCCTTTTGCCATCGAATCCTCCTTGTCCGGAGTTGGAAAAAGAATCAATGAAAACCAGGAACTGGTCTACCAGCGCAGTTTTGATATTCCTTCCGCCTGGAAGGGAAAACAAGTGCTGTTGCACTTTGGTGCTGTCGACTGGAAAACGGATGTATGGGTGAATGATGTGAAAGTAGGCAGCCATACGGGTGGATTTACTCCGTTCTCCTTCGATATTACTGCCGCCCTTTCTGGCAAAGGCAATAATCAGTTGGTCGTAAAGGTTTGGGACCCGACGGATAAAGGACCTCAACCCCGTGGAAAGCAGGTCAGCAATCCGGAAGGTATCTGGTATACTCCCGTAAGCGGTATCTGGCAGACGGTATGGATGGAGCCGGTTGCCGGAAAACATATCGAGAATCTCCGTATCACTCCCGATATTGACCGTAATCTGTTGACAGTGAGGGCTGAATTGAATAGTGCATGCCCTTCCGACTTTGTGGAAGTGAATGTGTATGACGGCAATCAACTGGTAGCCACCGGCAAAAGTATCAATGCAGAGCCGGTGGAGGTGTCCATGCCCCGGAATGCCAAGTTGTGGAGTCCAGATTCCCCCTTCCTCTATACGCTGAAAGTGACTCTGAAAAGTGGAGGCAAGGTAGTGGATAAGGTGGACAGCTATGCTGCCATGCGTAAGTACTCCACCCGTCGTGACGCGGATGGCATCGTACGCCTGGAACTGAATAACGAGGCTTTGTTCCAGTTTGGACCGCTGGACCAGGGTTGGTGGCCCGACGGACTGTATACAGCTCCCACAGACGAGGCTTTGCTGTATGATGTACAGAAGACGAAAGATTTCGGTTTCAATATGATTCGCAAGCATATCAAGGTGGAACCGGCACGTTGGTACACACATTGTGACCGTTTGGGTATCATCGTATGGCAGGATATGCCGAGCGGTGACCGTAATCCGGAATGGCAGAACCGCCGCTATTTCGACGGAACAGAACTGAAACGCTCCACCGAATCCGAAGCCTATTATCACAAGGAATGGAAGGAAATAATGGATTGTCTCTACTCTTATCCGTGTATCGGTACATGGGTACCGTTCAACGAAGCCTGGGGGCAGTTCAAGACGGTAGAGATAGCCGAATGGACGAAACAGTATGACCCGACCCGCCTGGTGAATCCGGCAAGTGGCGGTAACCATTATACTTGCGGTGACATGCTCGACCTCCACAACTATCCCCAACCGGAAATGTATTTGTATGATGCACAGCGCGCCACGGTTTTGGGTGAGTATGGCGGCATTGGCCTTGTCTTGAAAGATCATCTTTGGGAACCGAACCGCAACTGGGGATATGTTCAGTTCAACTCTTCCAAAGAAGTGACTGATGAGTACGTGAAATATGCCGATATGCTGTATCAGATGATAAAAAGAGGTTTCTCGGCAGCCGTCTATACACAGACCACGGATGTGGAGGTGGAAGTGAACGGTCTGATGACTTACGACCGCAAGGTGATAAAGCTGGATGAGAAACGCGTGAAAGAGATAAATACACGTATCTGCAATTCACTTAAGAAATAGGGGCATTTACAATTTACCATTTACAAAGTACAATTTGGCTGCGCTGTCATCTGCATAGTTAAATTGTACTTTGTAAATGGTAAATTGTGCATTAAAAATGTTGTTATGAAACGATTGATTATAAAGCTTTTCCTTAGTCTGTGCCTATGGGCGGTATTGCCGGTCTGTGCGCAGGATGCTGTTCATTACTATTTCAGAACGATGGATATCCGGAACGGTCTTTCGCAGAACACCGTGTATCAGATTTTGCAGGATAGGAAAGGCTTTATGTGGTTCGGAACCAAGGACGGTCTGAACCGGTATGACGGGTTGTCTTTCCGTGTCTACAAGAAAGAGAACTCCGGTTTAGGCAAGAATTTCATAACCGCGCTCTACGAGGACCGCCGGGGCAATATCTGGATTGGTACCGATGGGGGAGTCTTTATTTACGACCCGGTACTGGATTCCTTTACCGCTTTCGATGAGGCCAGTGATAATGGCAGTATCATCAGGGATTTCGTCACCATGATTGGAAGTGACGAGGACGACAATATCTGGATATCGGTAGAAAACCAGGGGTTGTTCTGCTATAAACCGGATGAAGGGAGGCTGCTGAACCATCTGCACGATTCGGGACTGCCCAATGTAACCCGCTTTTGGCTGAATGGGAATACGTGTTGGCTGGCCTTGTATGCGGATAATCTTTACTATACGAAAGCTGACTTTGAAACTCCTCTGCAGCCTTTCAAGGATGCGGAAGGAAATGAGATTTTCAAGAATGATATTATCAACTGGCAGGTCAGCGGACCCCATAATTGTGTGTATATCGCTTCGCTGAACGGGTTGACAGAGATAAACCAGACTACCGGCAAGACGCGGAAGCTGCTGAACACCTATGTGAGGGCTTTGCAGTTCAAATCTGACAACGAGCTGTGGGTGGGCGCAGAGTCCGGCTTGTATATTTACAATCTGACGAATGACAAGATTACCCATTTGACCGTTCCCGACCAGGATGATTCGTATGCATTGTCGGACAATGCCATTTATTCGCTCTGCTGCGACAAGGAGAACGGCATGTGGATAGGGTCTTATTTCGGTGGAGTGAACTATTGCCCTTATCAGTGGACTTATTTCGAGAAGTTCTATCCGAGAGACAATCTCAGGCATTTCGGCCGTCGTGTACGGGAAATCTGTGAAAGTAATGATGGCACCTTGTGGATAGGTACCGAAGACAAAGGCTTGTTCAATTACAATCCGGAAAACGGAAAGATAGAGCCTTTTGAGCATCCGGCCATTTATCAGAATGTCCACGGCCTTTGCCTGGACGGGGATGATTTGTGGGTAGGTACGTTCTCCGGTGGTCTGAACCGGGTGAATCTTCGGACCAGGCAGGTGAAACATTATGGCAAGGGTGAGAGTGAGAATTCCATGGTCGCCAATGACGCCTTTACCATTTGCAGGACCACTACGGGAGACGTGTGGATAGGCACCACGTCCGGTCTGTTGAAGTACAATCGCTCTACAGATGACTTTACCCGGATTCCTCAGCTGAAGAATATGTTTACTTATAACATTCTGGAGGACTTCAACGGAAATCTGTGGTTTGCTACTTTTTCTAATGGAGTGTTCTGCTACAATGTAAGAAGCCAGCAGTGGAGGAATTATCTGTCTAATGAGAATGATTCGACCTCTCTTCCCTACAATAAGGTAATCAGTATCTACGAAGACAGCAGGAAGCGTCTGTGGTTCATGACGCTGGGTGAGGGCTTCTGCCGCTACAATCCGGAAACGGACAATTTTACCCGTTATGACATGTCGAAAGGATTTCCGAGCAATACCATCTACAAGATGGTCGAGGACAAGCGGGGCAACTTGTGGATTACTTCCAATCATGGTCTGGTCTGCTTCAATCCCGATACGGAGAGCAAACATGTCTATACCACGGCAAACGGGCTGCTGAGCAACCAATTTAATTTCCAGTCCGGTTACATTGACAAGAAGGGACGCATCTATTTGGGAAGTATCAACGGATTCATAGCCTTTGACCCGGAAACTTTTGTGGAGAACACTTTTCTCCCTCCCGTAGTGATTACAGATTTTTATCTGTTCAACAAACGGCTTTCGGTGGATAGTCCGGATTCTCCTTTGGAGAAGAGCATCACCTATGCGGATGAGATAGAGCTGGATGCCGACCAGAATTCTTTCTCTTTTCAGGTTGCAGCCTTGAGTTACCAGGCACCCGAAATGAATGGTCTTGAATGTAAGCTGGAAGGCTTTGACCGTGACTGGTATACGGTAGGACGGAATTCCATCATCAACTATTCAAACCTTCCTTATGGAAGCTACACATTGCGTATAAAAGGTTCCAACAGCGATGGCAAGTGGAACGCGACGGAACGTGTGCTCGACATCCATATTCATCCTCCTTTCTATCTCTCCACTTGGGCGTATGCTGTTTATACGGTATTGGCGTTATGTTCACTGGCTGCTGTAATTATCTATTTCAGAAAACGGACCCGGCAGAAGCATCAGCAGGCTATGGACAAGTTTGAGCGGGAAAAGGAACGGGAGTTGTATACTGCGAAGATAGACTTCTTCACGAATGTGGCGCATGAGATACGTACACCGCTTACATTGATAAAGAGTCCGCTCGAGAATGTATTGGCTTCCCGTTCTGTTTCGGATGACATCAGGGATGATTTGGAGACCATGGAACTGAATACCAACCGGCTGCTCGACTTGGTGAACCAGTTGCTGGACTTCCGGAAGACGGAGACGCAAGGCTTCCAATTGAATTTTGTGGAATGTGACGTGTCTGAGCTCTTACAAAAGACGTATAAGCGTTTCAAGCCTTTGGCACGTGAAAGGGGGCTGGCATTGAGTATAGAGACTCCCGAAAGCTTGTATGCTTCGGTTGATAGGGAAGGGCTTACCAAGATTATCAGCAATCTGCTGACCAATGCGATAAAGTATTCGGAGACCTATATACGCATCAGGCTATATTCGGAAGGTGAAAGACTGCTGCTTTCTGTATGCAATGACGGCCTTGTCATTCCGGTAGAGATGCGCGAGGAGATTTTCAAGCCGTTCATCCAGTATAAAACCGGTACGTTGCGCTCTGTGCCCGGCACCGGTATCGGGCTTGCGCTTGCCCGTTCATTGGCCGAACTCCATGAGGGTACGTTGTGCATGGAAGATTCGATGGAGAACAACTGTTTCCTGCTGTCACTTCCGCTGAAGCACGAGCAGACGGTGGCCATGGAGCATAAAGAATCGGTAACGGGCGGGGAACCCTCTGAAGAAAGTGGTGCAGGTACTGCCTTGGAACAGCACCGATATACTCTTTTGGTGGTGGAAGACAGTCTGGAAATGCAGGCATTTGTTGTGAAACAGCTCTCTTCGGAATATCGTGTGCTGACTGCCGTGAATGGGGTGGAAGCTTTGAAGGTGTTGAAGGAACATACTGTAAATCTTGTCATTTCAGACATTATGATGCCCGAGATGGATGGATTGGAGCTGTGCGAGCATCTGAAGTCCGAGCTTGACTATAGCCATATACCGATTATCCTGCTTACGGCGAAGACGACTCTTCAAGCCAAAATAGAGGGAATGAAGCTGGGGGCTGACGTATATATAGAGAAACCTTTCTCCGTGGAATATCTGAAAGTTTGTGTGGCCAATCTGCTGAACAACCGTGAGAAGCTACGGGCTTCTTTTGTCAATTCTCCTTTTGTGCAGACGGGCAGTATGGCAATGACAAAGGCAGATGAATCTTTCCTTAAAACATTGAAGGAAGTGGTGGTTGCCAATATGCAGAATCCGGATTTCTGTCTGGATGATATGGCAAGCCTGCTGAACATGAGCCGTTCGAGCCTGAACCGGAAGATAAAGGGCATATTGGATATGACCCCGAATGACTACATCCGCCTGGAGCGGTTGAAGAAAGCGGCGCAGCTTTTAAAGGAAGGAGAGTGCAAAATCAATGAGGTTTGCTACATGACCGGCTTCAATACTCCTTCCTATTTTACCAAGTGCTTCCAAAAACAATTTGGTATTCTGCCCAAAGACTTCGTGAAATGATAGCATGGAATGCTTGCTAAATATAACAATCCAATCAAATGCCCCTGAGGTGTCTCTCAGGGGCATTTTTTGGATTTATAATTGCATAGATTGAAGCGATATTTGCATTAATTTTAGCTTTATGCGGATATATTTGCATCCGAAAGCCAACAATTTATAATACTATGACCCCTATGCCTATGACGTAACAAATCCTAATCAATGTTCTATGATTGGCAGAAGTGACTAATCACTTTCTGCGGTGTATTTAAAAAGCGGGCGTTAGTTTCCGCATAGTTTTAAAATCTAATTCTATAAAAAATGATCAAGAAAATCTTATTCTTATTCTTTGTTGTGTTTGCAGCTACCGCTTATTCACAAGATGTGACCATAACGGGAACGGTGACGGATGCAAATAGTGAGCCTTTGGTGGGCGTGAATGTATTGGTGAAGGGTACTACCACGGGTGCCATTACCGATATTGACGGTAATTTCTCAGTGAGTGGAAAAAAAGGAAGTACACTCGTTTTCTCTTATATCGGTATGCTTACGCAGGAAGTTGTCTATAAGGGAACTGCCTTGCGCGTGGTGATGAAAGATGATTCGAAAGCACTGGAAGAAGTGGTTGTCATCGGTTATCAGACTGTGAAGAAGTCCGACTTGACTGGAGCGGTTGCCGTTGTTGATACCAAGGAAATGAAGAAAAGCCAAATACATGCTATAACTAATTGTATTATCATTATATCTATATTTTTGTAATCTAAAATTTTCAATATAACAGCTATTATTCCTATGACTAAAAGATTTTTATTAGGAATTATCCCATTTTTCTTATCACTGTAATAACTTATTAATGCAATATAACAAAATAATATTATAAGAACCACATTAATTACCATTGTCATATCAATCCTCTTTGATTATTTAAATCAATGACATAATTTTCAAATTCTTTCAATGTAATTTCGACATCATAAATACAATTTGTAAATACGCATCTTAAAAAATTTTCTTCAATATTAACAACAATATTAGATATTCCAGCAAATTCTTTAACTGCCATTTTAACAAGACCATAATTATATATTTCTTTACTAAGTTTTAACTCATTCATTATCAAACCAATCCCTCATTGAACTGTTATCATCGACATTCAAATTAATATCTGTTTGTATTTCATCATCATATATAACTGAAGATGCCATTGACCTTGCAAAAAGAAGTTCTCTAATATTTTTCGTTTGTTCAAATACTATCTCTCTATTAGTAAATTCAATAAGTTCATTCTTAAATTCACCTTCTATGGATGTATCTGCCTTCCCATCTTTCTTTTGTATACTAATAACAAACTCATCCTTATTAGAATCCAAGTGAATATAATATTCATCTGTGAATTTATAACAGGTCTTTAATAAGACTTTTTTATCATAAATATCTTTCTTAATTGAGAAAAACATATTAATTCCTTTCATTTATTTATAATTTTTATCACCAATTTATTATACTATATTACTTTTATATACTCACTTATATCTATACCTTTCACCACTTAATAAATTAATTCGCATTAATTTTTTTCTTATTATATCAAACTCTTGTATTAATTCTAATAATTTTATTAATTGAATCATAACATTTCTTTTTGTACTACTATATAGCTATCACTAGCAAGTGCTCCTAATCTTATGAAAAAATATACATCTTACAAATAAAAGTAAATAGGAATTATTATCTCCAAATCTGCCTTTTCAATACCATTTTCTCTAGTATTCTTCTGCTCAAGGCTTTGTTGCATACACTCATTCATCTATTACATATACTTTACCTTCTACATAGTTGCCATCAACAGAAAAGAACTCATATTCTGACTTATGTTTATGCACTTTCTGTGCGTCTGAAGGCATTTTCTCATTGATACCTTTCGTTACATATCTGTCCTTATCAAACATCTTATCACTCACTTCCTGTTTACGCTTTATTACTATTATAAATACTTCTCATATGGCAGAAAAACGACCTCTTTCATATCATCTGAATCAAGAACTATCTGCTCTTATATTTGGGTAATGTTATCACCATCAATAGTAGGGTAAAGTCCTATCAGTATTGCCTTGTCTCCTTTATACCCTTCTATTCTTCTCTTTATCTCATATGTCCTGTCTCCATTGAATACAACCTCTGTTGTTATCTGTTCTCTCTTAGTTTCCATTTACTGCTCCTTTCTGCAATCACGATAGAAAAATACCCAGTATGCTTCTGTTCCTATATATGCCCTTACGTGCCACTCATAATTATTGTCCATACATATCAGGTCATCAAACTCATACTCATCTTCATCCAGGTTACAATTAGCAAGACAATCTTTATATACCGCACTATCTATGCCATTATCATCTGTCAGTATGTAGAAGTTGCCACAGGCTCCATCCTCATAGCTTTCCTCAACAAGTCCTATATGATACTTGGCATTTTCTATTACCTTATTAGGTATACTTTTATCAATCCTTATGATATTCTCCAGTTCCTTTTCACTTTTGAATGTATACATATGACCTCCTGTTCTGTAAGCATTGTTTTACATTTTCACTCAGCAATTCTTAATGTATCTGTTGCAACATCATAGTAATACGGACTATCAGACAATCTTTCAACCTCGCTCACATTTTCATAGTTAACCTCTTTAATCATCTGCCTTATATATCCAACATCAACCTTATTCTTATCTGCTATCATCAGCAACACTTCGTGAATTGATGAAGGAATTACAAATACTCCATCAATCATCTTTTCCACACAGAACTTCTTTAAGACTTCTGGATATAGCATACATATTGCTCCAAACTGTCTTGTTTCATTTGACAATATAAAAAGAGTCTCAGGAATATCTTCTACAATATCCTGAGACTCTTTCATCATATCATTAAGTGTTTCTGTCATAGATTTTATATCTGGAGCATAGCATTCTTTGGTATTCTTCATTGCAATGGTATACAATTCATCTTCTGTCACTCTTAACATTGCCATCATACCATTATTGATATCTGATGATGTTATTCCCTCTGAATCTTTCTTGAAGATTATCTTATATACAATAACCAGATCCAGACCTTCTACCATTCTATGTGGCATATCCTTTAGCCGTTCCTTATTCGCTTCAGCATTGATTAGCATAGCAACTATGTTGTCCTTCTGTTTCTTAAGGCTCATTTCAAAGTCTATATCAGGAAGAGGACTGCTTTCTACATCACCAAGAAATGCTTCTAATGCTTCTCCATTCCAGTAATATATTCTTCCGATTTTCTCTCCATTCTTCCTGACAGAAATACCTTTCTTCACAGTATCATTGTTCTTTGTTACATCAACAATTCTTACCTCGTAATCATCACCAAGTCTTTGCTGTAGCTTACCAACAACAGCACTTATCTTGTCATCCATAGCAAACCTCCTGTAAATAAAATAAGAGCAAGTACTGAAAGGTTTTCGCTACCTTAGTACTTGCTCTGTTTCTTGTATCAAATTTATTATATATATTTACAGGTTGGTGATTTGCAGGTATCTTGTAAGATGAAATCTATAAACTGGAAGTTTTCATTTATTTCTTTTTGCGGCATTTGGGTTCAATACCTACTACATACGCTACCATAGCCGCAATACTAATAAGCATTGCACCCAATATATGTATAATGATCAAACCCGAATTCTGCCCATCTAATAAAGGCAATCCAATTAACGTAAACAAAACACCATACACGCACCACAATATGCCCAAAGCACGATTATAGCCTTTCACATCTTCTATGGGCGCTACCTCAGCATTTGCCCAAAAACCGAAAGGTTTTGCTTTCTTGGAATTAAAATCATAAATGCCCATTACAATAAATAATACGCCGATTATTACCCAAATAACAAATGCTATTAATCTTCCTTCCATAATATGTATCCTTTCTTTGTAGTTCTGTAAATTCCGATTTTCCAGTTTCAAAAACTTGAATTTTCACTTCTTTACTCTTAGTAATAAGAAATCTGGCTTATGAAACAAATCCTTGTAATCTGGATATTGTTCAAGTATTTCATCTGTTGGTAATGGTTCAATCATTCTTTCTATCGAAAATCCTGCATTAATTAATGTGTTTATGATTGTTGAGAAAGTTCTATGGTATTTTTTTACATTATCAACAAACCATACTGACTCTCTTTCTCCCTCGATACCATAATTCGCAAGATTAAGATGTATCTTATTACCTTGTTCGTCTCTTGTCCATCTGTTACCTCCAGAATGGCAAGTGCATAATGGATTCTCTTGTGAATAAAGAAATATTCCTTCTGTATCAAGCATATTGTAAATGTCGCTAACTACTCCCTCAAAATCTTCAACATAATGGAACGCTAACGAACTAACTACTATATCAAATTGTTCATTTAATTCTGCAATCTTTTCCATAGGCATATTGATGTAAATTATATTTTGGTCACTATTTTCATTTCTGGCAACCTCTAACATCTTTTCGGATATATCAATCCCAACTACCTTTTTTGCTCCACACTCAATAAATCGTTTGCAATGTTCTCCAAATCCACATCCCAAATCTAATACTCTTTTATTTTTTAAATCTGGCAACATAGAAAACAATGCAGGTATTTCAAATAAGTTATTGGCATTTATTTTGTTATCTCTAATCTTTTTATATCCCTCAAAGAATATTTCATTATCATATATATTCTGTTGTGCCATATTCTCCTCCACAATCATGAAAATTCCGATTTTTCAGTTTGACCTTATCCATTGATTTTTACTCTTGTTTTAGCTGTATAATCAGAAATCTCAACTTTAATAACTGCTACTGTACCAACCATTTGATTACTAAAATCAAAAGTTCTACCTGTCTGATTTTTCATAAGAAGATTTAGACCATATTTCTTTTCCTCTATATCTTCAACTATGGTTGCTTTTCCTTGTCCTATCACAGATGAATAAAAAGAACTATACTGACACGGAATATCTTCTGCGGCATCAAGCTCGATATCAGTTTCCAATTCTATACAGGCGTTACCATTTTCTTTTATTAATTCAATCTTATGTCCCACCTTTGCGCTATGCATATAAAATACAAAAATGTCCTTTGTAGCGTCATATTCATATCCATAATGTAGTGGCACAATATGAGGAAACCCTTTATCTATTAGTCCAAGATGCAAAATCTTAGCCTCATCTATAATTTTTGTTATCTTGTTTATATCTGTTACTGCTCTATCTTTTCTTCTGATTTCTTTATCCAATGTTTTCCTCCAAAATCCCGAGCTATATATTTGATTATAAAATAGATGTCTGCTGTTTGCAATGTACATTTATAAACTCATTTCCCATGGGTACACAATACCTAAAAGGGAAAAAATAATTTAATAAAAGGCTTTGCACAATGAAGTGTAAAGCCTTTATTTATTCGTTTATGCTTGATTCTCTTTTCATAAAAAAGAATAATGTTGAGTACCTTTTTGAGTACCTTTGAAAAAATCAAGTGGCTCAAACCCAGTGTTTAAGCCACTTTGAGAGTGGACTAGACGGGAGTCGAACCCGTGTCCGAAATACAATTCCCTGTCCTTCTACGAGTGTAGTTTATTATTTAACATTCCCTCTGCCACACGATAACAAACAACCTTGTGGTTTCAGTAGCTTCATGATACGCCCGATGGCTCAAAGCTTTGCCAACGTCGTTTCTCACATAGTCGAAGCCTGGGTCCTAAAGTGTGAGTGCTCTAGGTCAGACTGCTGCCATTAGGCAGCGTATGCTAAATTATCTTCAGCGTTTAATTTTAATTTGGCCATTTAACGCATCGCCATACGACTCGCTTCTCCAGCTGCATGTACCCCGTCGAAACCTTTACTAGCCCATATTCATTTTTTGCTAACCAAGATTTCTGATTTTGAAATCTCTCTGCGCCTCTCGCTTTTGATCCTTCTTGGCTATGTCTGCTCTCTTATCATAAAGCTTCTTACCTTTGGCAAGTGCTATCTCTACTTTGACCAGACTCCCCTTAAAGTATACCTCCACCGGCACAATTGTGAAACCCTTTTCCTTCATCTTTGATGAAAGCTTCTCGATTTCCTTCTTGTGGAGTAAAAGCTTTTTAGGTCTGAGTGGATCCTTGTTGAAGATATTTCCCTTCTCATATGGTGTGATATGCATGCCATACAGGATAATCTCACCGTTTTCAATACGGATGAACGACTCCTTTATGCTGCCCTTTCCCATTCGAAGTGACTTCACCTCAGTTCCTGCAAGTGAAATACCGGCTTCGTATTTCTCAAGCAAAAAGTAATCGTGATAGACCTTTTTGTTGTTGGCTATTAATTTCTTTGGTTCCTTAGCCATGTCGGTATCTCCTTTCCTCAAACTGCTTTACAATACTAACACATTTTTTTTCAATTGCCAATATCTAAAAAGCAAATTATTGTAAACCGCTGGTTCACATTTCTTTTTATTTACACTATTTAATATATTATGACATCTTTTTCAATAAATCTATCGCACAACGACCGACAAATAATAGATAATAAGATAATGAAATAATAGCAGATAATAAAATAAGCATTTTTAAATCACAAAAAATCTTGTCATTATTGTCATATTATTCCGCCGGTTTAAAATCAATTGTACGCATAATTTTGTCAGTACTGTCTACAACAACCTTGATTTTTTGTCCAAGCTTGTATCTCTTATTGGTGGCTGAACCGGCCAGCTCATAGGTATCCTCGTAAAACTCATAGAAATCGTCTGTCAGGTCTGTCACGCGCACAAGTCCCTCAACTGTATTTTGAAGCTCCACGAAAAAGCCCCACTCCGTGACACCTGATATAACTCCTTCAAAGCATTCACCAATATGATTTGACATGTATTCACATTTTTTAAGCTTGACTGTTTCACGCTCTGCCTCTTCTGCACGTCGTTCGGTCTCACTTGCCTGCTTTGCAACAGCATCGAGTATAGACTCATAGTGCTCCCTGCGGTTATCATTCATCCTGCCGCGGATATTTTCCTTGATGATACGGTGTATCTGCAAATCAGGATATCTGCGGATTGGTGATGTAAAGTGACAATAATAATTTGCCGCCAGTCCAAAATGTCCTGTACATGCTGTTGTATATCGTGCCTGTTTCATAGAGCGCAGTGTCAGTCTGCTTATCAGGGATTCTTCATCTGTGCCATCCACCTTCATCAAAAGCTTCTGAAGCTCCTTTGGGTGTACCTCATCAGTTCCAATATGAAGCGTATAGCCAAAATTATTGATAAATGTGGAAAGCTTTGCGATTTTTTCTGAGTCCGGCTTGTCATGTGTTCTGTATACAAAAGGTATTTCCTGCCAAAAATAATCCTCAGCCACAGTTTCATTTGCTATAAGCATAAAATCCTCAATGAGCTTTGTTGCCACATTTCTGTCATACGGCTTTATATCTATCGGATGACCTGCTTCGTCGAGCACGACTTTAGTCTCCGGAAAGTCAAAGTCTATAGAACCTCGTTTCATTCTCTTTTTGCGTAGAATTGCTGCAAGCTCTGCCATTTTTTCAAACATAGGCACAAGCTCCTTATATTCTTCAATCACAGTGGCATCCTGATCTGCAAGAATCTTTTTTACATTTGTGTATGTCATCCTGCGGTTTGTCTTTATGACTGTCTCTGCAATCTTATGATCGATAACTTCACCCTTTTTATTTATTGTCATAATGCATGAAAGAGCCAGCCTGTCACATCCCTCATTCAAGGAGCATATGCCATTTGAAAGCTCTCTTGGAAGCATCGGAATCACTCTGTCTACAAGATAAACAGATGTTCCTCTCTTAAGTGCCTCCACATCAAGGGCACTGTGCTCCTGCACATAATTCGACACATCTGCTATGTGTACTCCAAGTACATAATTGTCGCCATCCATGTATAAAGACACGGCATCATCAAGATCCTTTGCATCTTCTCCGTCTATCGTGACCATCATCCAGTCGCGTAAATCCATCCTGCCGGCCATATCCGCAGGTGTCACATCCTTTGCCACATTCTGCACCTGATGCATGATTTTCTCTGAAAAATCCACAGGCAGATCATAAGCCTTTACTATAGAAAGAATATCTGTACCCGGGTCATCTATATGTCCGATTATTTCAACAACCTTGCCCTCCGGCTTTTTGCCCTTTTTACCATAGCTTGTGATTTCAACCACTACCTTATGGCCCGACATAGCACCCTTTGAGCGTTCCTTTGGTATAAAAATATCTGTGCCAAATCTGGTATTGTCAGGCACTGCAAAACCAAAATTATCACTTGCCTCATAGGTGCAGACTACCTGCTTCATGCCTCGCTCTATGACAGAAACAACCTTTCCCTCCTTGCGGCGTCCTGTTGTGACAGGTGAGATTGTAATCTCAACAGTGTCCATGTGCATCGCACCATTTACATACTCTGCAGGGATAAAAATATCATCAGGCTCTCCCTCCACAGTGACAAAGCCAAATCCCCTTTGATGCGCTGTGAATACGCCGACTGTCTTTTTAATTTCCGACTTTGAGTATTTCCCGCGCTTTGAGAGTGTTATCCTTCCCTCTGCCTGCAAATCCAAAAGAATCTGTTCAAGCTGTGGTCTGTCCTCTTTTTTTACTCCGAGTACTATGCACAGTTCCTTGATTTTCATCGGAACATACATGTCATCGCACATGAAGTCATAGACCATCTTTTTTCGTGTTTCATATTTATCTATATTACTCATTATCTCTCCTTTTTCGTTGCACCATATGGATGTCTGATTTCAAATCAAATGCACAGGTCTTAAAAATTTGTACTAGCGGCATTTTCATCATATGGATGTTGATTCAAAAAAAGACTGCCGATTTCTCGACAGTCTAAGTATTTACCATATTCCCATATTTAAAGCAATTGAAATAATAAAGAAAAGAACAACACATACAATGGTCGCCTTAACCAGACGTCCTTCCTTTGAACGTCCCTTGTTCTTGCCCCAATATGTATCAGCAACTCCGGCGATAGTGCCAAGTCCTGCTGACTTACCCTCCTGGAAAAGAATAACTATAGTAATTACTACACTGACGATTATAAATAATACCGATAAAACAATTTTTAAAGTTGCCACGATAAGACCTCCTAATTTCAATTCTAAATAACAGAACTAATATACTACGTTTTTATTGCACAGTCAAGAGTTTTCTTTTTACTCTCTTCTTTTGATAATCTAAACCATTTTTAATATTATACATTTTTCCATTTTATTTTACAAGAAAATACATTATAATATAATTAAAAAAGAAACAACTTTATATTTAGGAGATTTTTATGAAGTGCATACTGTATAAAAAAGCACTTCCACTCATATTATTATCATGCCTTTTGCTTGGTGCATGCGGTAATTCCAAAAATGACGGTGTATCTAAGGAGCCTTTTTCCCATACTTCTACCAAAAAGGGCACCTGGGACTCTGCTCCAAAGGTGCTTACCCCAACTGCCGACGGCACACAAACCTATACATGTGATGTAGCCAGTATCGATGCTTCAAACAGCGGTAGCGGCTATATCATAGTGAATTA
>OGZH01000726.1_pt1 | contig 22371 bp, 22 predicted proteins | sample 1576741 | NCBI WGS metagenome assembly OGZH01 (sample SAMEA3541560, study PRJEB24748) | human gut metagenome | biome: human gut; feature: human-associated habitat; material: faeces | place: China | collected 2012 | reverse complement strand
TTCAGCGACCGTAGGTTCTGCGTTAGAAGCTGCGTGCGCAGGTGTGCATGCGGTTGCGTTCTCCGAGGGTGCATCGGAGTGTCATGAGGTGACAGACGCTTACCTTGAGCGGATGATGGAAGAATTGATGGAACAGCCTCTGGCGTACAATCAGATCTGGAACGTAAATTTTCCGCAGTGTGAACTTGAGAAGCTGCGGGGAATTTTATATGACAGGAAAATTGCAGACTGTGGATTTTTCATTGACGAGTATCTGGAAGAGGAGCTTGAAAATGGAAGAATACGACTGACTGTGCATGGAAATTATAATGAGAATGCCCCGGAGGGAACGGATTTCCGGGCACTTGTTGATGGATATATTTCAGTTGGGAAGGTGAATAATCTACGGTAAAAATGAAAGATACCAAATAATTGCAAGAAATCAAAAAAATATGTTATTTCAAACATGATACCGGATTAATACAATATAATTGAGGCAGTGTATACAAAACGACAAGAGATGAAAGAACAGGCATAAATTCCGGCAGATAATGCCGATTCCAAAATTCTTAAAAGAGACAATCTATGGCAGCAGATAAAAAAGAGCCATAGATTGTTTTTTTTTCATTTACATAAATAATTAATATGGTAAATTATATAGTAAGAGTAAAAGTAAGGGATTTTGAGGAGAAAAAATGAAAACGTAGTACACATTATAATCCATAATGTACTGACAGAATTGACAAAAGATACTTCCAAGATGGATGGTTTTATTGAAGAATATAATAGATCGCATGCAGAAGAATAAAGTAATCTGAATATGTTTTACTTGACGTATGTATTGTTTGTATTATAATAGTTAATACAAACAATACATATTTTTTGACAAAATCCAGTGAAAAATGGATAAGAAAGACGAAAATATTGACAAAACGATAAAAATACAGGAGGAAGCCTACATGATCATATCCATCAATGAGATGTCAGAAATCCCAATTTACCAGCAGATCCGAAACCAGATCGTGCAGGGGATTTCCGATGGAAGACTATCGCCGGGAGAACAGCTTCCAACTGTCCGCGGGCTTGCAGAAGAGATCGGGATCAATTCCATGACGGTCAACAAAGCCTATAGCCTGCTCAAGCAGGAAGGTTATATATTTGCAGACCGCAGGAGCGGTGCGAGGGTGCGGAAGGAATTTGCGGAGACAAAAGAACTTTCGGAGAAATCAAAGGAATTATTGCAGCAGATCATCTCGGAAGCGAAAGTCAGCGGCATGACGAAGGAAGAATTTTTTGAAATCTGTGGGGAATTGTATGAATAAAATACGTAGTGATTTGATGAACAATTGAAAGAAGAGTATGAGGAGTTTCGCAAACGCCTATTACCATCCAGCTTTGAAAGGAGAAAAACTATGCTCGTAAACATAATTATGTTTTTCACTATGTATCCGGTTTTATTAGTCCTCTATTTTTGTTTCCGAGGACAGTATCAGTATGCAGATGGCTGCCTGTTTGCAGTAAATATGAAACCGGAGTGGATCAAGGAACCGGAGGTGGCAGCAATTGTGGAAAAGTTCCGCAGAGAGATGAAACAGTATTTTATTTTTCTGCTGATCGTTCCGCTTAGCAGTTTCCTGACAAAACACATGTCCATCCAGCTTACGATCTGGATGATGTGGATATTGATTGCAATCGTATTGCTGTGTCTTCCGCTGGTGCATGCGAACAGTGGGTTGAAAAGATGGAAAACGGAACATTGTCTGTATGAAACGGAGAAGATGGAACATCGTATTGAACTGAAAGCAGTCGGAAAAATCAGAAGAGTAAACTTTCTGCCATTTTTCCTGCCGAATCTGGCGGCATTACTGCTTGCACTTGTGCCGGTATGGGCAAAGAGTTTCAATCCGGCTTTGGAAAAAACAATAGAATTAAGTAGTGTAGGGTGGCTTACAATTGTTATGTGGCTATGCGGAGTGGCACTGACTGCTGTAGCAGTCCGGATGGACAGACAGCCGACAGCGGTGATAAATAATGACAGTGACGTAAACCTGAATTATACAAGAGCGAGAAAAAATATCTGGAAAAATTTCTGGCTCATCGTACTCTGGCTGAATACGGCATTTGCGGCAGTGATCCTGGCATCATCTTTTCTGGCAGATAATATGGGATGGATGATTTTGACAGGCAGCATGGTGTATGCACTGGCAACACTGCTTTTGTGTATTCCGTTAATGAAACAGTTAAGGAAAATTGAAGCAGTCTACGAAGCAAAGCGTGAGCTGAACGATAACGCTGATGACGACAGGCACTGGATCTGGGGAATCTTCTACTACAATCCGGCAGACAGACACAGCATGGTGCCAAAGAAAGTCGGAATGGGAACGACTATGAATCTGGCAACACCGGTTGGAAAAGGAAGTGCTATTTTGGGCGCAGTGGTACTTATGGTGATGATTCCGGCAATGTGTATCTGGCTGATACTTGATGAATTCACACCGATCCGGCTTGCGGTAGAAGATGAGATACTTTACGCAAAACATCTGAACGTAGATTATGAGATTCAGGTGGAAGATATTGAACATGTTGAGAAGATCACAGAGCTTCCGTCCTGGAGTAAATCAAGTGGAACTGCGATGGATACGTTGGAAAAAGGAACATTTTTCATAAGAAATGTTGGAAAATGTGAGGTCTTTTTAAACCCGGAAAATACGGAGTTTCTGCATTTTTCCGCAGATGGAATAGACTATTATATGAGTGGATCTGACGATGCGCAGACGGAAGAAATCTACCAGATCATACAGAACCGGGAATAACAGGAAGGAAAGAAAATGAAGTATTACATGGCACCGATGGAGGGATTGACCGGCTATATTTACCGTAACGCATATCAGAAATATTTTCATGATATCGACAGGTACTTCACTCCGTTTATCACAAATAAAAAACTGGATTTTAAAGTGAAAAAGGACATTGATCCTGAGCATAATCAGGGTATGGAAGTTGTTCCGCAGATTCTGACGAATCAGCCGGACGATTTTATTTCCATTGTAAAACAGTTGAAGCAATATGGTTATGATGAGGTGAATTTAAACCTTGGCTGTCCGTCCGGAACGGTGGTGGCAAAAAACAGAGGGGCTGGATTTCTTGCGGTAGCGGATCAACTGGACGGTTTTCTTGATAAAATTTTCAATGCATGTGACTGCAAAATCTCCATCAAAACCAGAGTCGGAAAAGATTCGCCGGACGAGTGGGAGAATCTCCTTGCGATTTATGAGAAATATCCGTTATCGGAGTTGATCGTCCATCCAAGGATCCAGAAGGATTTTTATAAATATACGCCGCGCATGGAGACTTACCGGTATGCGGCAGAACACAGCAGACATTCCCTTTGCTTCAATGGGGATATTCATTCGGCCGGGGCATACGGGCGGTTACGGCAGACATTTCCGGAAACAGAAAAGGTCATGCTTGGCAGAGGTATTTTGCAGGATCCGGGGCTGGTCGGAGAACTTCGGATGGTGGAGGCTCAGTTTGAGATCAAAGATTCGGATACACCGGTTGGAAACAAAAAGCGCAATGTAGTGGACAAGCAGACACTCCGTGCGTTCCATGATGATATCTGTGACGGCTACAAAGGTGTGATGTCCGGCGACCGCAACACGTTATTTAAAATGAAGGAACTCTGGTGCTATATGAGTAAGAGTTTCACGAATCCAGAGAAGTATCTCAAGAAGATCAAAAAGGCGGAACGCCTTGCAGAGTACTATGTGATCGTGGATTCACTGTTCCGGGAGCAGGAACTGCGGCAGGAGTGGTCATAGATCAAGTTTCAGATAAATCTCATCACGTTCATCCTGGCTGATTCCGAGATAATGCTGGGTGATGCGGTAGGAGGAATGATTATAAATATCCATTAAAAGTGCTGGCGGGGTTCCCTGTTTCCATGCATGGTAACCAAATGTTTTTCTGAGGGAATGACAACTGATACAGTCTTCTTGTGTGGTGTGAACTGCGGCAGTTTTGACGATCCGGTATGCCTGAGAGCGGTTGAGCGGCTTTTCGTGACAGGTTGTTTTCGTGAAAATATATTCGCCTTCCTCCGGGGACCGCTCATTGAAATATGCCTGTAGTGCATCCTTTGCAGTGGCATTTAAAAGAACATTGTTTCGTTTTCCAGTTTTTTGTTCGTGGATCAAAATGTGGTCGTAAAAGCTTTGAAATTGGAAGTTGTATACAGATGACCATTTTAAAGATAATAGATCACCAATACGGAGTGCGGTATTTAAACCGAGGACAATGAGCGTATAATTGCGGACATTCGGTTTTTCATCTGCATAATACATACGGAATGAATATAATTCATCATCTTTTCTGATTGGCTGTGTGGTTCCCATGGGAATTACCTCCTCAAATTCATGATAAATCGTGCAGTTTCTGCACTTTGACATCCACAGTTATATCCCAAAATGGCTATATATACAACGAATAAATCGTGAGTAAACAAAAAAATGCAACATTTCTTACAGAAATGTTGCATTTTTTTGTTTGCAAATTTTATATCGGATATTCATTCGGAAACTTTACCCCTGAAATAAAATTTTTTATCAGATTTTCTCAAGAACGGATTTTCTCATGATTTTTATTACCTGTTTTCCTTCCAACATTTTTTGGTATGACCGCACCTTAGAAAATGCAGCTAAAAACGGAAAAGTATTTTTATTTGCAGATACATGATTTAACAATGAAAATCCGCATGTTTCATGTCGAAAATGCAACATTTCTGTAAGTTATGTTGCAAAAAAAATCATGGATGTGATTACAAAAAACGTAAGTGTGCAGGGAGGTAACAGATTGCTCAAACTTTCATTAAAACAGGGTGAATATTTAAACATTGGCGATAATATCCGCGTGGTATATGCCGGAGGCGCCGGAAATCATATCAGACTTCTGGTGGACGCACCGAGAGATGTCAATATTGCCCGGAATAAAACAGAAACAAACCCGGAGCGCAGGAAAGATACCTATTATGCTGAGCCGGGAATTTCCAGAGAAGCACAGGCAGAGATTAAAAAGATTTTATGGAATGAACGCATGAAAGCAGAGGCAAAAAGAGATGCAGAAAAGATGAAAGAGTAGTTTTTGCATCACACAATCATCTGGTAATAGACAGGGCAAAACCCGGGACGCCCTGTTTGTTATAAATAAGCCCGGGGAACGGATTCCCCGGAGAAAAAACATAATAGCTCATCAAAAAGATGAGACAAGGAGGATTATATTATGGTAGTACAACACAACATGCAGGCAATGAATGCCAACAGAATGTTAAACATCACAACAGGAGCACAGAGCAAATCCACAGAGAAGTTATCTTCTGGTTACAAGATCAACCGTGCAGCAGATGATGCAGCAGGATTAACAATTTCTGAGAAAATGAGAAAACAGATCCGTGGTCTTGATCAGGCTTCCACAAACGCTCAGGATGGTGTTTCTTCTGTACAGACAGCCGAGGGTGCTTTAACAGAAGTTCACTCTATGTTACAGAGAATGAATGAGTTAGCAGTTCAGGCTTCCAATGGAACAAATGCTGAATCTGACCGTCAGGCAATCCAGGATGAGATTGATCAGTTAACAACTGAGATCGACCGTGTTTCTGAGACAACAAAATTTAATGAGACATATTTGTTAAAGGGTGAAGCAGGAACAAAATTAATCAATATGAAAGCTCACGACGCTGGATTAAAGGGATCATTAACAGATAACGGTGATGGAACAGCTACATTCAAGATGGATACACTGAATGCTGGTGATAAAATTAGTATAGGTGGAAAACAGTATACAATTGGAAGCACAGCTGATCAGGCAAAAGCACTTTACAATGGTGTTAAAGTTGATGGTACAGAGACTGTAACAATCAATGGTAAAGAATATAAAGTACAAGATACTAATCCAAGTGCAGATAAAGGCGAGATTTCTAAAGCAGAATTGGATAAACTTGTAAAGGGTGGTGTAACAGTAGAGTACAAGGGAAAATCAGCCACTGTAATAACAGATGATGCACAAAAAGGTGGAGTTGCAGCTGATGGTGTGGATGATCTGGATCCATCTATTATTACAGATAAAAAGGCTTATGAACTTGCATCTAAGGAACTTTTAGCAGCAAATCAAATTGGAGATACAGAAAATAGTGCAAAAGTGACTGTTGGTGGAACAACTGACGCTGTAACTCTTGTTAATGCTACAAATGAGTTTACAATCAATGTAGGTCAGGCAAAAGTAGCTAATAGTTTAGCATTTAGCTTACATGTCGGTGCCGATGCAGATATGACGAATAAGATTCAGGTTAATATTGATAGTATGGACTCTGCAAGTCTTGGTATTAAAGGACTTAACGTAAAGGATGATTCTGGAAAGTCTGCTACCTATGCAGTAGACGCAATCGCAGATGCAGTAGCAAAAGTTTCTTCCCAGCGTTCTGCTCTAGGAGCTGTCCAGAACAGACTTGAGCATACAATCGACAACTTAGACAACGTTGTTGAGAACACAACATCTGCTGAATCCCGTATTCGTGATACAGATATGGCTGAAGAGATGGTTAACTACAGCAAGAATAACATTCTTGCACAGGCAGGTCAGTCTATGCTTGCACAGGCTAACCAGTCTACTCAGGGTGTACTTTCTCTGTTACAGTAATTGAAAATTACAGCATAAATAACAAAAAGAGCTCACACAGGAGCTCTTTTTGTTATTTTAAGGGAATGATTCATTTAAAATTTATTGTAGTTTTTTTACCCTCATCTAGAGACAGCCCGGAAATAGCAGCAATTTTTTCAAGTGAAAATTCCTGCAATTTGAGCATGCGTTTTGCAGTTTCGATAGAATTTAGAAAAGTACCACGTTCTATACCATACTTTTCGCCCTCGGAGAAACCAGTCTCATGTCCATGCTTTTCGCCTTCAGAGAAACCAGCCTCATATTCTGCTTTCCGCAATTTCTTCTCTTCTAATTCTTTATCATACTCAAAGATACTCATACTGATGACCTCATTTCGGTTGCGGGTAAGAAATTCAGCCAGAATCCCTTCCCGGATACATTCGTCTACAGCAAAATCCGTTCCACGTCATATCCATTATCCGTCAATTCTAAAATTGCAATGCCTTTTCCATCGCCGCGGTCAGCCCCGGCGCTGCCCGGATTGATAAAAACTTTTCCGTAGCGGTCGTAGTGCGTGAATACATGGGTATGTCCGAAAATTATAAAATCCGCATCCGTGAGATCAAAAGGCAGGTCAGCTTTGTTATGGACAAGATAAAATAATTTTCCATTAATCGGTACGGAGACAAACTCATGCAGGTAGGACGCCCACTCACCGTGGTCACAGTTCCCGCGTACTGCATACATCGGAATGCCGCAGTTTAAGAATCTGTTATAGGTACGTTCATTGTCAAAATCTCCGGTGTGAATGAGATAATCACAATTTTTGATATGGTCAAATAATTCTTTACGGCATACACCGTGTGTATCGGAAACTAATGCAATTTTCATGAATCAGACCTCGCTTCGTTTGCTTGTAATTTTTTCACTTCGTCAAAGGGCAGACCTGTGATCGCAGCAATTTTTTCGAGTGAGAACTCCTGTAATTGAAGCATGCGCCTGGCAGTTTCGATAGAATTTAGTTCTATACCATGCTTTTCGCCCTCAGAGAAACCAGCTTCATATTCTGCCTTTCTCAATTTTTTCTCTTCCAATTCTTTATCATACTCAAAGATACTCATACTGATGACCTCATTTCGGTTGCGGGTAAGAAATTCGGCTAAAATCCCTTCCCTGATACACTCGTCTACGGCACGTTCCACGGCCTGATCTAAAGACATATCCGCTGCATAGAGCCGCACTCTGGCAACATACTGTGCATATTCGTTTAATGTATTGCAATGCTGCATTAACTCTGCATTGTGCCCCTCATTGACGTTTAAAACCGTGACAATCAATTCAAGTTTTGGTTCACCTGACAAATGTTCAAATGCCGAGGAAAGCCGAAGCTCTGTACAGTCAGCAATTGCCGTCGAACCATTGTAAAACTCGATAAAATTTGGTGCAGGGATTTTCTGTAACGTGGAGGAGAACAGAGATTTCTTATCCACAAGTTTCTGATATTCACTGCAAATATAAAACAGATCACGAAGAGGCATATTTGGGTTGTAGGTTGACTGATGCTCATACAGATATAAATTGGTATCCATAATAAATGCCAGATCGTTTTTCATCCCCATATAAATAGCATTTTCTAATGTGACGATTTCCAGATCGTCTGGATTATTATAATTGCTCTGGTTTACTGCGTTATAGAGTGAGAGCAGATTTTTCCGGTCAGAAAACAACATGCGAAAAATAGTGTCTTTGTAGTTTCTGTTTGTAGCTGGCATATTGACTGCTGAGTTTCTGGATACTTTGTTATGGTTTCGTTTGTGTTTTGCCATAGGCTTCCTCCTGATTGGTGAGACAGCTCTTAAATAATACTGTCTTGGCAGGAGAATAAATATATTCTATATCTGATTTCTTTCGTCTCCTGCTTTTAAATTCGTTAATGGGTAATTAAAAGCATAGATACGAACGAACAACGCAGATCATTGGGGGTAATCTGACGTTTCCAGAATATAGATGGCATAACGCCATAAAGATTTTGTAAAATATGCTTTGGAATATTATAACATAAACATTGGAAACAAAACAAGAATTTTTATGTATTACTTGCCACAGGGAATGACATTGCTGAAGCTATCACGGGTGCTAAAGTGCAGACCGGAGGAATTGCTGGCATATGTGGATTGTTTGTGAAAAATTACCTATTGAAAATATTTGCCACTCATAGTACAATGCAATTGTTATATGACTGACGGAAATAGTGGGGTTTACCACGTGAAGTATAACAAAAGAATGCCGACCGTCTGGGCGAAGAGTCCAGACGTGCGGTTCTTTTTATTTGTAGGGTAAATTTTCCAAAAAATCCCATCAGCATGAGAAAGGAACCACTCATTGTATTTTTTCGAATACTTACCGGAAAAAGCGCGCGTGACTCTTGACAAAAGATGAAAGTTAGGATAGTCTAACCGTGGTTAGAAAAGACTAACCATGCATCAATCAAAAATCAGAATGAGCATCATAACACAGATGTTATGAACCATGCAAGGCCACACGGTGGCAGAAGGAGAGAAAAATGCAGACAGAATGGAGAAGCTTCCAGGGCGGAGCCTGGGAAACAGAAGTAAACGTAAGAGATTTTATTCAGAAGAATTATCATCCATATGATGGGGATGATTCCTTCTTAGAGGGACCAACACAGGATACCACCGATCTCTGGGATCAGGTATTAGAACTTTCCAGACAGGAGAGAGAAGCCGGCGGAGTGCTGGATATGGACACAAAGATCATTTCCACGATCACTTCCCATGGTCCGGGTTATTTAGATAAAGAGAAAGAGAAGATTGTCGGTTTCCAGACGGACAAGCCTTTCAAACGTGCCCTCCAGCCTTACGGCGGTATCCGTATGGCAATCAAGGCGTGCGAGGACAATGGATACAAAGTCGATCCTGAAGTGGTAGAGTACTTTACAACACACAGAAAAACTCACAATGCCGGAGTATTTGACGCTTACACACCGGAGATGAGAGCGTGCAGAAGCGCACATATCATCACTGGACTTCCGGATGCATACGGACGAGGACGTATTATTGGTGACTACAGAAGACCGGCACTTTACGGTGTAGACCGTCTGATCGAGGACAAAAAAGAGCAGTTAAACAACACACGTACCATCATGTACTCAGATGTGATCCGTGAGAGAGAAGAGTTATCCGAGCAGATCCGTGCGCTGGAAATGTTAAAGAAACTGGCAGAAATTTACGGCTGTGATATTTCGAAACCTGCAAATAATGTATTAGAGGCAACACAGGCTGTCTATTTTGCATATCTTGCAGCAGTAAAAGAGCAGAACGGTGCGGCAATGTCCTTAGGACGTACCTCCACTTTCTTGGATATTTATGCAGAGCGTGATCTCGCAGAGGGAACATTTACCGAAAAAGAGATCCAGGAGATCATCGACCAGTTCGTGATGAAACTTCGTCTTGTAAAATTTGCGCGTACACCGGAATACAACACGATTTTTGCCGGCGATCCAACCTGGGTGACAGAGTCCATCGGTGGAATCGGTGTGGATGGAAGACATATGGTTACAAAAATGTCTTACCGTTACTTAAACACCTTGAACAACATCGGGGCAGCACCGGAACCAAACATGACCGTACTCTGGTCTGTAAAACTGCCGGAAAACTTCAAAAAATTCTGTGCCGAGACATCTATCAAACACTCTGCAATCCAGTATGAGAATGATGATATTATGCGTGTTGTCCATGGTGATGATTACGGAATCGCATGTTGTGTATCTTCTATGAGAATCGGTAAGGAAATGCAGTTCTTCGGTGCGCGAGCAAACCTCGCAAAATGCCTGCTTTATGCGATCAATGGCGGTGTCGATGAGATGACAGGAAAACAGGTCGGACCGAAATACCGTCCGATTACATCCGAATACTTAGATTACGATGAAGTATGGGATAAATACAAAGATATGATGAAATGGTTAGCAGGAGTGTATGTGAACGCATTAAATATCATTCACTACATGCATGATAAATACTGCTACGAAAAATTAGAGATGGCATTACATGACAAAAATGTGAGAAGATGGTTTGCAACCGGTATTGCAGGATTTTCTGTAGTAGCAGACTCCCTTTCTGCGATCAAATATGCAAAAGTAAAACCAATCCGTGATGAGAATGGTGTGACCGTTGACTTTGAGATTGAGGGAGATTTCCCGAAATATGGAAATGACGACGATCGTGTTGACGAGATCGCAAAACAGGTGCTCCACACCTTTATCGGATATGTAAAAGGAAACCACACCTACCGTGGCGGTATCCAGACAACATCGATTTTGACCATTACATCCAATGTTTCCTATGGTAAAAATACAGGAGCAACACCGGATGGAAGAAAGAAAGGTGTAGCATTTGCTCCGGGTGCAAACCCGATGCATGGACGTGATACCCATGGCGCGGTTGCATCCCTGGCATCTGTCGCTAAACTGCCATTTATGGATTCACAGGATGGTATTTCCAATACATTTACCATTGTACCGGATGCACTGGGCAAAGATGAGGCAGCACAGGAGAACAATCTTGTTGCAATGTTAGACGGCTATGTTGTCAAAGGCGGACATCACTTGAACGTAAACGTTTTAAACCGTGATACGTTATTGGATGCACAGAAACACCCGGAACTGTATCCACAGCTCACCATCCGTGTATCTGGATATGCGGTCAACTTTATCAAGCTGACAAAAGAGCAGCAGGACGAAGTGATCGCACGTACCTTCCACGAGCGGATGTAGTGCAACAGCTCACACGTCATATCTGTGCAGACAGACTCATGCTTGCATGGAAGACTGTCTGCACAGATAGTGACGGAGGGAGCGCCAGTCTATGAGCAAAAGGAGCTGCGCAGCAGCGGAAAGCATCGCAGGAGCGGTTTTGCGAATGGCGCGGCAAGCGATAGGAATCAGAAAAGGAGAACAACATGGGGAAAATTCACTCGTTAGAAACATTTGGCACAGTGGACGGTCCGGGCGTACGGTTTGTCGTTTTTTTTCAGGGCTGCCCGATGCGCTGCCAGTATTGCCATAATCCCGATACATGGAAGATAGAGGATGGGGAAGAAATGACAGCGGATGAGATTATAGACCGTTTCGAGCGCAACCGTTCTTTCTATCAGACCGGGGGGATCACGGCAACGGGTGGAGAACCCATGTTACAGCTTGATTTTCTGACGGAGCTTTTTACGAAGGCAAAGGAAAAGGGCATTCACACCTGTCTGGATACATCCGGAATTATGTTTCCAAAGAAACATACAAGAACAGATCAGATCAGTGAGAGAGAGATCAGCCTCACTGGAATAAGTGAAAACAAGGCATCAGACAGAATGGAAAAGATAGAACAGCTCATGTCCGTGACAGATCTCGTCATGCTTGATATTAAGCATATCAACGATGAGGAACATCAGAAACTCACTGGGCAGTCCAACAGCAATATTCTTGCGTTTGCAAGGTATCTTGATTCGATCGGAAAGCCGGTCTGGATCCGCCATGTAGTCGTACCGGGCATTACGTTTGATGAGAAAGAACTGACGGAACTTGGGCTGTTTTTAAAGACGCTCCACAATGTGGAGAAACTGGAAGTCCTTCCATATCATTCTATGGGAAAAGTCAAGTACGACAATCTTGGCATGGATTATGTTTTAAAAGATACGCCACAGCTTACCAAAGCAGAAGCAAAGGAAGCGGAGAATATGATTCGGGCGGCAATGAAATGACAATTTACTTCGCATATAAGCAGGCATTGTATGTACAAAAATTAAAAAAACAAAAAAAATAACGGCACAAAATTAATACACAGAATTTACAAAAACTGTACAAAAATATATTGAAAAAACTTAATGCTAATGCTATAATGCGTATGTAAATTAAAGAAAATGAATGACAATTATTGTATGAGAGCGGAGACACAATAATCTTTTATAAGATTTTGTGTCTTTTTTTTACAATTATTTGCTTGCATGAACATAAATGTATTGATGTTTTTATATTTGAAAAAGGGGGGAAAAAAGAAAACTGTTTCGTGAAGCAAACGTCATTCGCCAGATGTAAAGGAGATTGTGTTATGGGAAAAAAATTAACAGCAAAAACGTGGTTAGTCATATCATTGATTTTGTGCTTTGTCAGTATGGCAGTATCTTCTGTCATACAAAGTTCTGGTGGAAGGGTAAAAGTATCTGAACTACGCCTTGTGGATTCAACAGGTCATGAAGTAAGTGCGCTGTTATATAAACCAAAGTCTGCAACGGAAGAAAATAAGTCGCCGGCTATTGTTACTGTTGAAGGGTGGTTTAATAATAAGGAAATGCAGGATTTATATTCTATAGAATATGCGCGTCGGGGATATACTGTTATTGCTGTAGATATGCATGGACATGGAGATACAGAAATTACTGCGGCAGATGAAGTTTATTCATCTGCAGTTGGAATTGACGCAGCAGTGGCACTTGCTGCTTCATTGCCATATGTAGATAAAGACAAGATTGGAATTACAGGACATTCAAGTGGTGGAGCTGCCTGTGATATGGAAATTGCAATTGATAATGAGAGGGAAAATCCAATTGTATCAGCTGTTCTATTTCAGGCATCTACATGGTGTGATGACACAGGTGTAGATCATAGTGCAGATTTTGGAACAAGAAATGTAGGAATTATTGCAGATAAATATGATGAATTCTTTTTTTGGACAACAGATGAAAATGGAAATGAAGCTGTACCGAGAGTATTTCTGACGACCCCGGATGCAAAGAATTTTGTAAATTTCAATAATGGATCAGATGGAATGTCTGATGTTGAGTCTGGAAAGTATTATGAAAAAGATGGGGCATTCAGAGTTATTTATCAAGTAGGTGGAACACATCCATGGGTACATTTTTCGAAAACAAGTGTAGAGCATGGTATTGATTTTTTTGAAAAATCATTTGGAGCACCTCATGAAATAATTGCGTCAAATCAGGTATGGCAGGCAAAACAATTTTTTAATGTTTTGGGGCTTGTTGGTATTATGATGTTTGTTGTTGCATTTGTATTAACACTTGTTGAAAATACAGCATATTTTGGATGTCTTAAGGCATCTACAGATGTCAAGCCGGTTGTTATAACTGAGCCGAGACAGAAAAACTGGTTTTGGATTTCTATGGTTGCAGGGGCATTGTTTTCAGCATTAAGTTACCGCTTGATGATCATTACCATATATTCAAAGGCAAATCCTGTGTGGCCTGCAGCAGGTCCATTGCTGTCAGGTGTATGGAGTGTTTTAAACGGGCTATTCCTAGGGGCAGTCATACTTATTTCAAATAAGATTGCAGGAAACAACCGGATAAATGCAAAAGCAGCCGGAATTATGATGGAAAAGGGTAAATTGGTAAAAACAATCTATCTTTCAATTTTAACAGTAACGCTGGCTTTTGGAATTTTATTCTTTGCAGATTATTTCTTTAAGACAGATTTCAGATTGTGGGTATTAACACTAAAAGCATTTGATGCCGATAAAGTGCTGATTGGATTGAGATATATTCCATTATTTATGTTTTATTACATTATGCTGTCGATAGTTTCCTGCTGTTATAACCGTAATACAATTTGTGGCAGGGAAAACACGGTTGTAACAGCTTTGTTCAACATTGCTGGACCTGTTTTATATTGGCTTGTTCAATATATACCATTCTTTGTGACAGGTGCATTGACCTGGTATAAAACCGAGGGAGACAGAATCGGAGGTATCTGGTTATATCCTATGATAGTATTTTTATTTGTTAACCCGATTTTGGACAGAATCATATATAAGAAAACAAAAAATCCATATATAATGCCAATTATCAGTGCAATCATCATCACCATGATGTGTATTGCCAATACAACTATTATTCTTGGTGGTGCACCAGTGGTAGCAAATAATTATTAGTGAATAAAAAGGGACAGTGAAAAAAGGATAGTTCTTAAAAAAGCAGGATCAAGGGTTTATAGTAACCCCAAGGTCCTGCTTTCTGTTATGGGCTTTAGCCTGTTGAGTGCATCGGAGTTTCTCCCAACGGAGAAATGGAGATGTGCGAAACAATAAACTACCTGCTATGCGGGTGGTGCAACAAATTTGTTATACAAAAAAATCACCTTTCCGCTAAAATAGAGTTGTTCAGGCTACTATTTAACGAAAGGAAAGGTGATTTTAATGGCAAATCAAACAAATTCTATGGCACATACAAAATGGATGTGCAAATATCATATTGTATTCACACCAAAATACAGAAGAAAAGTAATATACAATCAGTACAAAGAAGATATCAGAGATATTATCAAAGCATTGTGTAAGTATAAAGGTGTGGAAATAATAGAAGGACACTTAATGCCAGATCATATCCATATGTTGGTAGGTATCCCACCGAAATATAGTATATCACAGTTTATGGGATATTTAAAAGGAAAAAGTGATTAGGTGAATGATCAATTTATACAAGGAGTAATATTTGATTGGGATAAAATTGATAAGGATAGTTATCTGAAGGGAATCAGGGCTTTTAAGGGAGTTGAAAAACTTGATTTTAACAAACCAATTACTTTTTTTGTAGGGGAAAATGGCAGCGGTAAATCAACTTTATTGGAAGCACTTGCCGTAGCACATGGTTTTAATCCTGAGGGTGGAACGAAGAATTATGTTTTTTCTACGCATGATACACATTCAGAGTTGTGTGATGCGATAAGAATTGCCAAAGGCTATCGGAAGGAAAAGTGGGGATATTTTCTTAGGGCAGAAAGCTTTTATAATGTTGCAACGCAGGAAGAAGAATATGCAGATATTACACATCCTTCCGCTAAATATCATGAAAAATCACATGGAGAGAGTTTTCTCGCATTAGCACAGAATAATATGAATCCAAATGGCTTGTATCTTTTTGACGAGCCAGAAGCTGCATTATCGCCGCAGAGACAGCTTACATTGTTGATGCAAATATACAGATGTGCAAAAGAGGGAGCACAGTTTATTATAGTTACGCATTCGCCAATTTTGTTAGGAATACCAGATGCAGATATCTATTGTTTTGATAATGGACGCATACATCTGTGCGAATATGAGGATACAGAGAGTTACCAGGTAACAGAAATGTTTATAAATAATAGGCAGATGCTGTTGGATAGATTACTAACAGATTAGATAATAAAGAAATCGATTAATTCAAGTTTGGAGAATTGAGAAAATCGCAATTTGGAGGTACACGATGATAATAAAAATTGTTACAATTTCACTGATGGCAGTGTTCTACATCTGCTATTTTGCAAAGCTGATTAGTCAGAAAAAGCAAGGCATAAAGACAGACCAATTAGGAAAAGGAAAAGAGGGATTTGTCAAATTTATAGAAGTAGCTCTTAAAATAATCACATATTTGCTTCCTGTAATACAGATTATCAGTATTGTGTTTTATTCGGGAACAGCACATATTGTGTTGCAATTTACAGGAGTTGTAATAACAATGTTCGGTGTACTTGCTTTTATTGTTTCTGTTACACAGATGAAGGAGAATTGGAGAGCAGGTGTGCAAAAAGAAGAAAAGACCAATTTGGTAACAACGGGCATCTATTCTATTAGCAGAAATCCTGCATTTTTGGGTTTTGATTTAATGTATATAGGAATATTGTTTTCGTTCTTTAATTGGTTCCTTTGCTTTGCCACAGGTTTTGCAGTGGTATTTTTTCATTTACAGATAGTCAATGTAGAGGAAGATTTTTTGATAAAAGCATTCGGAAATGAGTACCTGCAATACAAATCAAAAGTATGCCGATATTTAGGAAGAAAAAGATAACTTCATATTTAGGTGGTTTGTCAATAGCAATAATATTTAATGCATAATCTGATTTAAGAGTGAATTTCAAATTTTAGATTTTCAATAATCATGGGATAAAAATAACAGGGAGGATTATAGTTTTCGGAATAAAGCCGATATATAATATTAGAAACAATAAATAATAAAGAACGGATTCAGAGAAGGAGGACAAAGGATATGTCAATGAATGTGAATACAACGGGTACTGTTTATGGAAGTTATCAGAATACCTACAAGGCAGGTACAGTAGATAAGAAAAAAGAAACAGCGAAAACAACAGAAAATGATAAGGTCAAGAAAAATGTGACAGAAAGTATAGCCGAAAAAAATCTAAGTAAAGAGGCACAAAAAATGCTTAAAGATATGCGTGGCTCAAGAACAGATATGGACTTTATGGTTGCAGATTTTGAAAATGGTGATAATGCTAAAGATATTTTAGCACAAAGTGATAAAGAGTTTACGGTTATTTTCTCAAAGGAAGAAATGGAGAAGATGGCATCCGATCCCAAATATTATGCTGAAAAGATGCATAGTATTGAAGGTGCTTTGCGTATGTCGGATGAAATCAATGCTCAGTTTGGATTTGAAAGAGCATTTGGTAAGACAAACGGAATAGAAAACAGTGCAGATACTGATACAAAAATAACAAAGTTTGGTATTTCTTTTAATAGTGATGGAACTACAACATTCTTTGCTCAATTAGAAAAAACATCAGCTAGTCAGAAAGAATATCTTGAAAAAATTCAGGAAAAGAAAGCTGCGGAGAAGAAAGAGGCGAAGAAAAAGGAACAATTAAAGCAAATTGAAGTAAAAAAAGCTACTGTTCAAGCAAATTCAAAAGATGAACTTTTGGATAAAATTAAAAATATTGAATGGAATTCTATCAAACCAGAGGATAATAAAATCGGTGGAAGATTTGATTTTTCAATTTAGTATATTTAGATGGGGATGATTACATAAAGTATGGAGGTAGATTCATTATGAGAAAACGTTTTTTTTCTATTATTGTATGTGTTGTCATGCTTTTTACAATGAATGTCACAGCTTTTGCGGCAGAAACTCAGGAAAATTATTCGGAGACGGAGAAAACAATGACATTTGAAATAACTCCGACAGCATTAACTTCTGGATCATCACGACATTCTGTTGGAATGTTAAATTCCTTTTTTGGAACAAATGATACAGTGGCAACTTCCGCTCTTGGTTCTTTTACAATCAGCAGCACATCTGTTCCGTCAGGCTCCACAATCAGTAAAATAGTGGTTACATCCACAAAAAGTAGTGGAAGTAGTGGAAACATCGAATTATTTGTTGCTAAAGATGAGGATAATGGAGATGGCACATTTGACAGATATACAGACAGCAAAAGTTGGAATAGTTCTCTTACTTTTGCAGATTTTGGCAATTATAATTTAAGCCCTGTTGGAAATTATTATGTTCAATTTGAATCTACAAGGTATTCAACGGGAACTGTTGCAGCAGCAACATTAAAAAATATTTATGTCACAGTATACTATCATTAAAATTTTATAATCCCCATTCTAAACAAGCAAAGATGTTGTTATTCAGTTAGCAGCATCTTTGCTTTTAATTGTATAATTGATATGACTATTGAGTTAGAATGACATTGATAGCGATAGAAAGCTATATATTACAGAAGCAGACTTTGATAAAAAAGCATTTGAGAGATTATATAAATTGAATATTATATAATCAGAGGTATATAGAACATGCACAGAGACACTATATTTCAATATGAAACAATGGTGCCTGACACAATAAAAACGCATAGCCAAACTTCGCTCGGTATAACTGCCTGATTGTGTCGAAATTCGTATTTTATCAATTATATCTGATAAAACTGGATTTGCGGTATTGAAAATCAGTTATAGCCGTGGTACCATATAGACAGTTTTAGAAGGGAGGCTGGTCTACATGATTAAACGAGAAATTTATATGAGCCGTATCCGTCCTTTTATCGGAAATGAGCTGATAAAGGTTCTGACAGGGATTCGCCGTAGTGGAAAATCTGTCATGCTGAGCCTGATCCAAGAGGAACTTGCCCAAAACGGGGTCCAACCAGAACAGTTTATTTCCCTGAATTTTGAGAACATGAGCAATGCACACCTTTGTACGGCTGTTGCATTGCATGATGAAATCCTTCGCAGAACAAAAGAAATCAGCGGCAAGGTTTATCTGTTCTTCGACGAAATCCAAGAGGTGGCTGATTGGGAAAAATGTATCAACTCTTTCCGGGTGGAGCTGGATTGTGATATATACATTACCGGTTCCAACGCCAAGCTGCTTTCCGGTGAGCTTGCCACTTATCTTGCCGGACGGTATGTGGAGTTCGTGATTTACCCGTTTTCATTCAGAGAGTTTATGGAGCTGTATCACACCGTTTACGAAGGTGCAGACGAAAGACAATGCTTTACAAAATATCTGACGCTGGGAGGAATGCCCTATTTGAGCAACCTTCGCTACGACGATGCCGCCAGTCGTCAGTATTTGCGGGACTTGTTCAACTCCGTAGAGCTGAAAGATATTATCAAGCGAAACAATATCCGTGATGTGGATATGCTGGAGAGAATTATTGCTTATATAACTTCCAACATCGGCACTACCTTTTCTTCCACAGCCATTTCCAAGTATCTGAAAAGTGAAGGGCGCTCCGTTTCACCAGAAACGGTACTGAACTACATCAAAGCCTGCACGGACGCATTCCTGTTTTATCAGGTGAAGCGCCAAGACCTCCAGGGAAAGAAAATCCTGACCGTCAACGAGAAATACTATGTTGCAGATCATGGTGTCCGGGAAGCCGTGTACGGTGGCAACATGAAGGACATTAACCTTGTCCTTGAAAATGTTGTCTACATGGAGCTGCTGCGCCGTGGTTATTCTGTGACTGTTGGGAAAGTCTCTGACAAGGAGATTGACTTCGTATGTGAAGATCATGGGAAAAAGCTGTATGTTCAGGTTTCCTATCTACTTGCCTCGGAGGAAACCATCCAGCGTGAGTTTGGGGCGTTTGCCGGTGTTCGTGACAATTTCCCGAAATACGTTGTAACGATGGACGAACTGGATATGAGCCGAGATGGAATCAAACACCGCAATATTCGTGACTTCCTGCTGTCAGAGGAATGGAACTGAAATGTTCTTCTTTCACCAGAAGATATGCAGAAGTTCTTCCAATGCCGAGAATGAAAAAACAATGGTGCCTGACACAATAAATATTATGATATGTCTGTATTTAACCGCTGTATAGAAACCGGGAATGTTCTCTTAATACTGGAATGTTGGCAGGATGTCCACCCGGCGCTTGTCAGTATCCCAGTGAAATGGGAATACAGCTCGCCGTATGGACTTTTGTATGCTCTGAATCCGCCGGATGATGTTATGCAGTTTGAAAACAATGGTGCCTGACACAATAAATATTGTATAAATGTCAATGCTGTTGTGGTACATGTTGTATTCTGCGTAAATGGTATTCATGTTGTGTCTCCTTTAAACCAATAAAAATATAGAAGCATTTCAATCAGTTCACAATGTCACTTTTATTTTGTGTTATACTGTTTTATATAATTTTCTTGCCCTTGTTTTTGCCCTTATCAGAGTTCGTAAACACTGGTGGGACGATATAACGCAAGGGAAACAATAAGGGAAAGCTCACCTGCGATAAACTTTGTGTTTTCAAGGGATTGAGAGATATTTGATAATAAAATATAACAGTTATTAAATCCCTTGGAATATATGAAATCTCAATTCAAGTTTGCAAAACTAACCAAAAATATAAACAGTTCGTAAAATCGGAATTTGTGGAGGTGTTTTTATGGAATTAAGGAGAATTCATCAAGACTTCTCAGTCTGCCAAGTAGAAGATTATTCACTTGTGAATTTTGAGTCTCAATATTGCTTTATTGGAAAAACTGACGAAGAGAAATCACTTGTATGCGCTACAGGCGAAGCTCCAGCCAATGCTGTTCGGTGGATTGTGGACTGACAATTTCAGTATTTTGAAAACAGGTATAATGTTATCGTCTGGGATGCGCCGGCACACATTCTTTTTTGTCCGGAAGCGTGGTTATACATTGCACATAGACGCACCTGATGGAGGGACGAAAATGGAAACTGAAAAAGTATATGCTATGCCATTTGCAAAAATATATCCTATACTGGTGGCAAAGGCAGTCGGCAAGGGGCGGACGCAGGCAGAAGTAGATGAAATTATTGGGTGGCTGACGGGTTACAGCGCCCCGCAAATTGAGGCTGCGGTGCAGAATGGAACGCTGTATGGAGATTTCTTTCGAGATGCTCCGCAGCTCAATCCGGACCGGGTGCTCATAAAGGGCAGCATCTGCGGCGTAAAGCTGGAGAGCATCGAAGAGCCGCTGATGAAGGAGATCCGCTATTTGGAAAGCTGGTGGATGAGCTGGCTAAGGGCAAAGCGATGGAGAAGATCAAGCGGACAAACAAATGAGGAAAAGCAGCCTATTACACACCGACAGAGAATGTGGTATAATCTTTAAGAAAACACTGTATGGAAAGGACAAACATGATGAACGCTCTGGATATTATGAAACACCCTGCCGCCTATGTCAGTGGCTATGAAAACACCCCCACGGAGGAACAGTACCGTGCAAAGCAACTGTGTTGGGAGTACAACCGCACCGCTCCCAACGAACAGGAAAAGCGGCGCAGTATCCTGCAGACCCTGCTGGGCACCTGCTCTCCCATGACCGGCATTGAGCCGGATTTCCACTGTGACTATGGCTTCAACATCCATACCCACGGCTTGGCGGTCATCAATTATAACTGTGTCATTCTGGATACCTCTCCGGTAAACATCGGAGCAGGTGCCTTTATTGCCCCTGGCGTATGCCTTGCCTGCTCCGGTCATGCCATCGATCCGGAGCAGCGCAGCCATGGCATTGGCACCTCGTCACCCATTACGCTGGAGGAAAACGTCTGGATCGGCGCAAATTCCACTGTCTGTGGCGGCGTTACCATCGGGGCAGGCTCGGTTATCGGGGCGGGAAGCGTCGTCACTCATGACATTCCCGCCGGTGTCATCGCTGCAGGGGTGCCCTGCGCGGCACGTCCGCCTTCAGCGCGGTTTACTACCTGCCTGAGAACCTGGCGGGCGAAATTCCCCATATCGCCTCGCCGGAAGAGCGGACACACCTGAATGCCCCGGAGGATGCGACGGGATTCCGGATATCGACGCTCTATGAAGGGAAGCCGGTCTACTACCATGTCTATCCGGGCGATAACGGCACCTCGGACTTCAATCTGAGGCGCAACAGGACCTACGTGCTGAACGTCACCCTCTGCGGGGCGAATCCGGAGGATGCACGGGTAGCCGCCTGTGACATGACCCTCACGCCCTCCGCAGGCGAGGTACAGGCCGGGCAGACCTTCTCCACCCGGTTGTGCTTCACAGCCCGCAACAATGCAGACAACACCTTCGACCTGGCCTGGCGCTTCATATCCGGGGAGGCCGAGGTCTCCGTCAGCGGCGGACTGCCCGATCCCCCCGGCGTATTCTACTACGGACTGGCGGGGAACGAGATCGACGAGTATTTCGACATCGCCGTCACTTCGGACAGGGAAGGGCCCGTGGAACTGGAGTTCTACTCCACGGACCGCTACGGGCAGGTTTTCGCACGCCGGGTCACGGTGAACTTTCTGGCCGCCGACCGGATCGACTTCACGGTCATGTACGATTACGGCGTGGAACGCACGAACCTCAGCGATTCCGAGCAGATGCTGCGGGGCATCGTCAAGGTTACCGTGGTCGCCTCGGAGCCGCTGCCCGCACCCTTGGAGCTCTCGTTCAACTACTACTGGACCAGCGTCTATACGGACGATCCGTAC
>OGZH01000725.1_pt1 | contig 22373 bp, 16 predicted proteins | sample 1576741 | NCBI WGS metagenome assembly OGZH01 (sample SAMEA3541560, study PRJEB24748) | human gut metagenome | biome: human gut; feature: human-associated habitat; material: faeces | place: China | collected 2012 | reverse complement strand
GTAAGGTATTGGATATGCTATTGCGTGCCCGGAAAGAATATGCGTACGGGGAAGAGGTGGATTATTTTGATCATCCGAACACGATCGGTTTCGTACGCTTGGGAGATCCGGGACATGCTGATTCGGGCTTGGCGGTGGTTATCTCGAACGGGGAAGATGGAGAGAAAACAATGTCTGTGGGGGAGAACCGGAAAGGCGAGGTATGGCATGAGATCACAGGCTCGGTAAAAGATACCGTGACGATTGATGAGGAAGGGAAAGGCCGTTTCCTTGTCAAGGGAGGCAAATTGGCTGTTTGGGTCAAGGTCAAGGCTTAACGGATGCTTTACTTGACCTCGAATTGTATTTTCTTCTGGTTCCCCTCGTTGTCGATGAGGGTAAGGAGATGTTTTCCTTGGCTCACGGAGCAACTGATCTGGTGATTCTCGGTGGTCTCTCCCAGATAGCTTTCGTCCAGATGCCAGTAAATCGTAGCGTCACGGCGGGCGTGGGCGGCCTTGAAGATAAATTTCTCGGACTTTCCGGAGAAGCCTTTCGGAAGGTAGAGAATGGCGTTATGCTCGGGATAGATCAGTTCGATCTGGCGGTTCAGGTCTTGCCCGCAGCCGGGTTTTACCGGAGGGAGCGGGATATAATCGATGTGATAGTTGCGGTAGTAATACTCCTGTGCGGGAGGAAGCACGAACCACGGGCGGCTGATCATCCGGTCGACAGACTCGCAGGAACTATTGACCCTGTACCGTCCGTCCGCCGATAGATGCACGAGCTTATGGTAGGGGCAAATCCCCGTGTTATTGCCGGACAGCGGCATGTATAAGGTGTCCGTTTGCTCGCAGTAGGGCGAGGCTTTATGTCCGCTGTTCCGGCAGATCGCCATGGGAAGCGTCTCATCGTAGGGCAGGTCGAACCATTCGCCACCGGGCAATAGGGAAAAGAGATCGAAAAGGACAGGGGCGGCGTTGCCGACACCCGTAAGTCCCGGACGGCCCTCGCCGGAAGCGTTACCTGCCCATACGCCGACGACGTAGCGGGGGGTCGTTCCGATCGCCCAAGCGTCTCGTCCCCCGTAACTCGTCCCGGTCTTCCACGCGATCCGTTTCATCGACTCGAATTGTTGCCAGTCGGCTTCTTCCTCGGGACGGTTCAGGGCGGACATCGCCTCGAACGTGTACCACAGGGCCGCGGAGGAAAGGAGCGCCTTATCGGTGAGCCGGCTATCGGTAAGGGAACGGATGGGTTCCTTCCTCTCCGCCGGAAAGGGAGTCAGCGGATGGATATCCGCCGGATTATAGCGTCCGTTGTAAGTACGGTAATGTTTAAGCACACGAGACATGGAGGCATACATACCGGAAAGATCCCATAAGGTTCCCTCGGCCCCTCCCAAGATCAAGGAGGCCCCGTAATGTTCCTCGGAGAAACGTAAGGTAGTCATTCCCCATGATTTCAGCAAAGACATAAAACGTCCGGTATTATACTGGGAGAGCATACGAACCAAGGGCACGTTCAAGGAGCGCTCTATGGCTACATGGGCCGGTACCGCCCCGTAGAATGTCTTGTTGTAATTATGGGGGGAGAAGCCATTTATATTCAAGGGCACGTCCGATACCAGCATAGAGGGGAGCAACAGCCCGTCGTGCAGCATACCGGCATACAGGAAGGGCTTGAGGATGCTTCCCGTGCTGCGGGGCGAGGTGATGATGTCCACTTGGTTCCCCTGCCGCTCGTCGGCCGGATAGGTAGCGTTTCCAGCGTAGGCCAATACCTCCCCGGTCTCCACGTCCGCGACGATCGCCGCCAGATTATGGATATGGTTGGAACTGTATTCACGGGCATAACGGTTTACGAGGGCCTGTGTCTGCCGTTGCAGGGCTTGGCGGACGGAGGTTTGGATGCGTTGCCCCGGTTGTTCCGCGGCCAGTCTTTCCAACAGGTGCGGGGCGTCATTAGGTAACGGGAGAGGGGCTTCAGGAAGTGGCTCCATGCAGGCCAGCTCGTATTCGGTCTCCTCCAATATACCTTTCTTTTGAAGGGAAGCCAATAAGCGATCCCGCTTCTCCTTCAGTTGTTTCCGGTTTCTCCCGGGGTGGATCAAGGCGGGGGAGTTGGGAAGAACCGCGAGCGTGGCGCTCTCGGCCCACGATAGCTCGAAGGCGCTTCGCCCGAAATAACGCCATGCGGCGGTCTCCAGCCCGATTACGTTTCCCCCGAAGGGAGCGTGCGAGGCATAGAGGTTCAGTATCTCTTGTTTGCTATAGGTGGTTTCCAGAAAGAGCGCCCAGCACATCTCGATCGTTTTCTCGTAGAAGGTACGGTCTTGGTTCCCTCTCGCTATGCGTGCCAATTGCATGGTCAAGGTGCTTCCTCCGCTCACCACACGCCCCGCTTTCCCGTTCAAGCGGATCGCCCGGAAGATGGCGGCGGGGTCTATACCGGGATGGTAAAAGAACCGTTTATCCTCATACGTGAGCAAGCAATCCACGAATTTATCAGGCAAGCTATCCGCCGCCGGGAAACGCCATTGCCCGTCCGGTGCGATACGTGCGCCTAGAAGCTCGCCCTCGGCCGAATATAATAAGGTAGAGCAGGGGGCGGGAAATAATTGCCGGGGCACGATGCCATACAGGATACACCACGCCGCCACGCCGATCCCCAAGAGGGATGCGAGGAGGCGCCATGGCACTCGTCCCGGCCTTGGTAATAGCGACTTGGATAGATGGCTGAGGCATCTGCCAGTACTCCGTAGGAAGTACTGTAGTACTGTGCGCAAAGTACTGCGGTACTCCTTACGAAGTACTGCGGTACTGTCCGGCTGAGTATTGCGGTACTTTATAAGGAGTACTGCCTCAATCATACCAATTGACACTCTCCTCATAATGATCGAACCTTAGCTCTTCCGTCACTCCGACTCTTCGCAAGGCGTTTAGCACGATCCTTTGCTCTTTAGGTGAGAGTGGAAATTCGCCCCTTCGCCGCTCGAAGTAGGGGTTACGTCCGAAATGGGACATGAGTATCGACATGAATTGCTGGTATTGCGCCGGGAACATCCGGCTCTGCATCCCGGTGAAGCCCCGTGCGTAGGTGACGGGAGCGGAGTCTCGGAAGTAGGGGCAAGCCTCATCCCGGGTACAGAGGGTGGGGTTCAGCAGCCGTAATACGGTTGCCGGTTGTTCGATGAGCGGTTGGTAGGCGATCTGGTGCAGGCACTTTCCGGCCCGAGGGCAATCTTGTTGCTGGCAGACGGCGTAGTCGATGGGGATTTCCTTGTGTAGTTTCTTGGTCATGATCTTGTTTTACAATCTTAGATGTTTCATTGAACGCAAATATAGCGAATATATTCGAGAAGTGATTGTTCGAAAAGGAGATATACGGATAGATCATTGCATCTTGGTATAATTTATGTACATTTGTGGATTAACCATTTAAACATTCATGTGTATGATACGGTCTATCGGTTTATTCTGCGTACTTTGTCTCTTGTCTATCTTGACAAGTTGTCATACGACAAGCCCTGCGGATCAAGATCTCCCTCCTTATAATCCGAATGTAGAGGCGTTTACTACCGGGAAGATTTCCCGGTATTCTCCCGTTTACCTGATCTTTAATCAAGAGATCCCGGCGGATCGATTAAAGGCGGACCGATTGGGGAAACTCGTGCGCCTCAAGCCCGATGTACCGGGGAAATGGGCTTTCGAGAATAACCGGACGTTGGTATTCAAGCCGGAGAAAGGCTTTGAGCGAAACACCTCTTATCAGGTGAAAGCCGATTTGTCCGAATGGTTTGAGGCGGAAGGTAAGGATAAGTGGTTCGCTTTTGGTTTTACCACGCTCCCTTTAGCCCTTCGGGGGAATCTGGAATCGATGGATATCAACAAGAAAAACGAGAATGGGTACGATCTGACCGCCGTGCTTTTCACGCCGGATAAGGAATCTCCGGAGACCGTGGAGTCGTTGGTGGATTTCTCGGAGAAGGTAGACGCTACTTGGCAACACAGCCCGGATGGGAAGAAACATGAGGTGACCTTACTCAATGTCTCCGCCGGGATGGAGGGGGAACGGACACTCAAGCTTTCCGTATCTTCTAATAAACTAGGCGTGGAAAAGGCCGATGTCGTGACAGTGAGCGTTCCGGATCAGAATGATTTCTCGGTGTACGACGTGACGTATGTGTCCGAGCCGGAGCGTTACGTGGAGGTCGCTTTCACGAAGTTATTGGATGTGGGCCAAGATATGAGAGGCTTGGCCTTTATCGCCGAGAATACGTCGGAGACCGTAACCGTGGACGGAAACAAGCTACGCCTATATCCGGATGCCGATTTGTGGCAAAAGGGCGTGATGAATATCCACCTGAACCAAGGCATCCGCAGTAAGAGCGGCTTGAACCTGAAAGAGGCTGTCGTGCGTCAAATAATCCTAGATGAGCAGAAACCCGGCGTCCGTTTTATCGGGAAAGGAGTGATCATCCCGCAATCCACGCAATTATCCGTCCCTTTCCAAGCGATTTATTTGCGAGGGGTTACGGTGAGCGTTATCAAGATATTGGAGCAGAATATCGGTCAGTTCCTGCAATCGAACAACTTGGATGAGTCCGGGGAGCTGATGCGTGTCGGGCGCTTGATCGCCCGTAAGACGATCTTCTTGGATGAGGAGGGTCTTGACCTGTCCCGGTGGAATACGTTCGCGGTCGATTTAAAGCGGTTGATCGAGCCGGAACCGGGCGCTATCTACCGTCTGGAGCTTTCGTTTGACCGGCCTTTGTCGGCCTATCCTTGCGGGAATGATACGGTGAAGATCTCGAAGGAGCAGATCTTGGCCTCGGACGAGATCCGTTTCAAGGAAGAGTCCGCCCGTTTTGATGAGGGAGCGTATTATTACCGTCAATACGATTGGTCTAGTTATAATTGGAAAGAATGGAACGATCCTTGCTCGGATAGTTATTACTTTAATAAGGTAGAGGGAAAGAATATCTTGGCTACCAATTTGGGACTGGTCGCCCTGATGGGGCAGGATAATGATATGACCGTGTTGGTGCATAATATACAGAATACGGAGCCGGAGCGAGGAGTTACGGTTACCGCCTATAATTACCAACACCAAGCGTTGGCCTCGGGCACGACCGATGACAAGGGGCAGGTACGGCTGGATCTCTCCTCGGGACGTCCGTTCTATCTGATCGCCTCACAGGGAACCCAACGTTCCTATCTGCGGGTGGATAACGGATCGGCTCTCTCGCTCAGTTCGTTCGATGTATCGGGCGAGGTCGTCCAGAAAGGGATCAAGGGCTTTATCTATGGCGAGCGGGGCGTATGGCGTCCGGGTGACACGTTGCATCTGGGCTTTATGCTGAACGACCGGGCGAAGCAATTGCCGGCGGAGCATCCGGTGGTGATGGAGCTGTACAACCCGTTAGGGCAAATGTATGCCCGTAAGACACAGACCCGTGGCGAGCTGGGGCTTTATGTCTTCGATTTCGTTACCGAGGCGGATGCCCCCACGGGTGCGTGGAATGTGAAGGCGCAAGTGGGTGGGGTCTCTTTCTCGAAGCGCTTACGCATCGAGTCCATCAAGCCGAACCGCCTGAAGATCGCCTTATCCATGCCGGAGAAGACCTTGTTGCGTGGTGAACCTATGGATGCCCGCCTGCATGTGGAATGGCTGCAAGGAGCTATCGCCCGTAACTTGAAATATGATATACAAGGAACCTTTATCGCTACCCCGACTACCTTCGAGGGCTATAAGGGTTTCTATTTCGACGATCCTTCCCGTGTATTTAATACGGAAGAGAGCAAGCTGATCTCCGGCGTTACCAATGAGCGGGGCGATGCCACGGTACAAGCCCGCTTCGAGCTGGGTTCTACCGCTCCCGGAATGTTGCTGGCAAACCTAGTGACCCGGGTATATGAGGAATCCGGCGATTTCAGTATCGACGCGGATCGGATGCTTTACTCGCCTTATCGCCGGTATGCCGGTCTCAAGTCTCCGCAGAAAGATAAGGAACAACTAAATACCGGAACCAATTACACCTACGAGGTCGCTTCTGTTGATTATTTAGGGAAACCGCAAGCGAATACGGAATTAGATGTGAAAGTATAAGGTCTACTGGTATTGGTGGTGGGACTCCAACAGTAGCGGTCTGGCCAATTACGTATCGGATTCCTACAATAAGCCGGTAAAGACATTTACCGTCCGTACGGATGGGGACGGCCGGGGTACGTTCCAGCTCTCGTTCCCGGATAAGGAGTGGGGAACGTATTTCATCTCCGTGAAAGATAAGGAGAGCAAGCACTCTACGGGAGTGATGAGTTATTTCGACTGGCCTTATAACGAGGGCCGACGTAACACCGATGGCAGCGAGTCCGCCACGATGCTTAGTTTCAAGACCGATAAGGATAGTTATACGCCCGGCGAGAAGATGGTAGTCACCTTCCCCTCTACGAAAGGAAGCCGTGCGATTATCAGTATAGAGAACGGCGTGCGTGTCCTTTCCTTGACGGAACATACGTGCGAGGATAAACAAACGACCGTGAGGCTGGATGTGACGAAAGATATGCAGCCGAACGCTTACGTCTATATCACCTTATTGCAGCCTCATGGCATTACGAAGAACGATTTGCCGATCCGCTTGTATGGCGTGGTCCCGTTCACGGTAACTTCTCCGGAGAGCCATCTGACCCCGGTTATCCAATCTCCCGCCGAGTTGAAACCGGATGCCTCTTATACCATATCCGTCTCCGAGAAGAATGGAAAGGAGATGGCTTACACGCTGGCGATCGTGGATGAGGGCTTGCTGGACTTGACCCGTTTCCGTACGCCGGAGCCTTGGAAGGCGTTTAACGCCCGGGAAGCGTTGGGCGTGAATACATGGGATTTGTATAACTACGTGGTTGGCGCTTATGGCGGCCGTATCGAGCAATTGTTCAGTATCGGCGGCGACGATGCGCTGAACAAAGGCCCGAAAGCGATCGTGAACCGTTTCAAGCCCGTGGTGCGATTTGACGGCCCGTTCTTGCTGAAGAAGGGGAAGACCGCCCGGCATACCTATCAGATGCCGAATTATAACGGGCGTGTCAAGATCATGGTGGTAGCCGGAAACGGGGAGGCTTATGGACATGCCGATAAGAGCGTGATGGTACGTAAGCCCGTAATGCTGCTGGGAACCTTGCCCCGGGTGATCGGCGTGGGCGAGGAGATGGTAGTACCCGCTACGGTATTCGCTACCGAGGATGGCGTAGGAGCCGTGAATGTATCTATCGCTTGCAGCTCGAATATGGAAGTGGTCGGCGAGGCGACGAGGAGCTTGAGCTTCGAGCGGAAAGGGGATCAGCAAGCCTCGTTCCGTATCCGGGTGAAGAAGAACCCGGGCATCGGGAAGGTAACGATAACCGCTACAGGTAAAGGGGATAAATCTGTTTATGAGACGGAGCTGGAGATCCGTACGGTACGCCGCCCGCAAGTGAAAGTTACCGCCGCTACCTTGGAGGCCGGCAAGTCTTGGAAAGAGACGGTTGCGATGCCGGGTGCCACGGGTACGAACCAGTTGACTTTGGAAGTGTCGGATATCGCCCCCGTGAACTTATCCTCACGTCTATCTTATTTGTTGGGTTATCCTCACGGATGTCTGGAACAGATCACCTCGAAAGGATTCCCGCAGCTTTATATCTCCTCGTTTACGGATTTGACCCCTCAACAGGCGAAATCCACGGAGGAGGCCGTGAAAGAGGTGATCCGCCGTCTACGCTCTTACCAGACCGTAGATGGGGCTTTCGCCTATTGGCCGGGTGGAACGAGCAGCAATGGCTGGGGTACGGTTTACGCTACTCATTTCTTGCTGGAAGCCTCGAAGAAAGGCTACTTGGTTCCCGAGGCCATGAAACAAAGCGTATTGAATAATCTACGCCGGGTAGCCCGTAATTGGAAGCCGGCTACCTCTTATTATATGGATTCGGAAGAGACTACCCAAGCCTATCGCCTGTATGTATTGGCTTTGGCCGGGTCGCCGGAGATGGGTGCCATGAACCGCTTGAAAGAGATGAAAGACTTGACCTCCATGAGTCGCTGGTCGCTAGCTTCCGCCTATGCCTTGGTCGGCCGTGAGGATGTCGCTCAAGACTTGATCAGTAAGACGACGGCTCTTCCTTCCGGTTATTCCGAGTATGACGAGACGTTCGGCAGTGATGTCCGGGATCAATCCATCCAGTTAATGACGCTTTGCTTGTTGGATAAAGGCAAGGAGGCCGCTACTTTGGTGGAAGAATTGTCCAAACAGCTTTCTTCGGATGATTGGTTGAGCACACAATCTACGGCATTCGCTTTAGTTGCCTTGTCGGACTACCTAGCTAAATATCGGGTAGACGGGGTCATGGATTTCACGTACGCTTGTGGCGGAAAGGATGGACAGGTGAAAACAGATAAGAATATATGGTCCGAGACCTTATTGGATAAGGCGGGGACCTCGGCGAGCGTCGAGTTGAAGAACACGGGTAAATCTACGCTCTTCGCCCGTATCATAACCGAGGGAATACCGGAGCAGGGAGAGGAAAAAGCGTATGCGAACGGTGTCTCATTGGCGGTTAGCTATGTGGACTTGAACGGAAGTCCGGTCAATGTCGCCCAATTGGAGCAAGGTACGAATTTCTCCGCCGTGGTTACGGTAAAGAACCCTTCGGCCCGGGGATATAATAATTTGGTATTATCGGAGATCTTCCCTGCCGGATGGGAAATACTGAATACCCGTTTCTTGAATGAGTCCGTTACGGACAGCTTGAGCGCCGGAGTGAATTATCAGGATATTCGTGACGACCGTGTTTATAGTTATATAGACCGTCTGCCGGCAGGCAGTCAAGTGACCGTGAAGATTAATCTTTGCGCAGTCTACCCGGGCCGTTTCTACCTGCCTCCGGTGTATTGCGAGGCGATGTACGATTATTTAATCCGTGCGAATACCGCGGGACAAGAAGTTACCGTATTCTAATTTCGTGGGGGGCGGGCAGACCCCGCCCTTATATTTTTTCGAAATTTATTGGATTTATAGTTGTATGCTCGAATAAAACCATTACATTCGCAGCATATTTGAGATTGATTTAAGTTAGTATTAGAAAGTATTTGCTCACAACTTGATTTGTTAGGTAAACTTTTTTAGTCGACATACTCAGCTCAATTAACCATTTAATTAAAGTTTACAAAATGAATCTTTACATTTCAAATCTAAGTTACAACATCTCTGATGAGGACTTAAGACTGTTATTTGCTGATTACGGTGAGATTACTTCAGCAAAAGTTATTATGGATAGAGAAACTGGCCGTTCAAGAGGCTTCGGTTTCGTTGAGCTGAGCGATGATGAGCTAGCTAAAAAGGCTATCGAGGAGTTAAACCAAGCAAGTTATGACGGCAAAGTCATCAATATAACAGAAGCCAGACCTAGAGAGGATAGAGGCGACAGAGGTGGTCGTTTCAATAACAACAGAGGTGGCGGCTACGGTTCCAACAGAGGCGGTGGCTATGGCTCTAACAGAGGTGGCGGTTATGGTTCTAACCGGGACGGTGGAAGATATTAATTCTATCTAGATAAAAATGGAAGAGCGATCAGAGATGGTCGCTCTTTTTTATTTCAAGCACATAGGCTCGTCCACGGTCTGTCGTGATCTTTAGGTTACTGTTTTCCTCCACTAAAGGCCGTAGCCTTCGGATCAAGGTGTTCAAGGTCTCGTCGGCGTTGATCTTTCCCGGCCATAAGCTCTCGCAGATATCCGAGCGGTTCAAGATATGAGTAGGCGATAGGAAAAACATCTCCATCAAGGCATATTGCTGAGGGGTGAGTTTTAGTTTCTCCTCATTCTCCTTATAGAAGGAGGCGGTCTCGCAAGAAAGGTTCAAATTACCGAAAGAGATGGTCTTTCCCGGATGGATAGGCTGAGGCATTATCAACTCCTTTCTATAACGTTTAAGCAATAAGGGCAGGGTAGCGGATAAAAAGGCAAGCCCGAGGAATAGGCCGGGCAAAGATTTGTCCGATAGCCCGATAACCGCAAAGGTGGAGCAATTGGCGTACCCTTGGAATGAGATCCCGATATGATCCGTGGTAGCATTGGGGCTGTTCGCTATGGATGATGCCCAGATAATCGTATCGCTGGCGATATAATATTCGTTGAGTTTCTTGTTGGCATTAGCGGGAGCGTTTTCGGTTTGAGGATCTTTATTGAGTACGTGGATCACGATTCCCGTTTTCTTCTTGTCGGGCGTATAACTCAGTGCGTCGGAAAAGTCCTTGTTATAACTTTCTATGGATACCGGATTGCCGAAAAGCTTGGATAGATTGGCATAGGTGCGTATGGAATCTTGGCTCATCCATAGGTGGGAATTTTGCAGGATCGTTTGTTGCAACGCTTGGTTCAAGTCTGTCACGATCGTTTTCTTAGCTTCCGTATAACTATGGAAACCGAAGCTGAACGAGAGAATCAGCATTAAGGAGGTACCCAAAACAGATAGATTGGCCGATAGTCGTGTATTCATTATTCGCTAGATTAGAATTAACATAAAAAGAACGTTCGAAGGTACTAAATATTATAGAAGGAAAGTATCCTTTTCGATAGGATTCGGGATGAAATAGACATAAATCCAGCTAAATGACCGGATGTCATGGAAATGTCATGGAAATGTCAGCTACTTATCCGGCGATTATTTACGTTGTCGTTGTCTGTTGCCTCTACTTTTGCCCGAAAACAAATCAAATAAGATACAGATATGAAAAGATTTCTGATGATGATGACCTTGATAGGGCTTGTGGGAAACTGGAACTCGACGTTGACCGCCCAACTCGTCTCTCCCGATTCATTGTATTTGAACGAGGACTTACCCGAGATAAACATTGTCGCCGTGAAACCCTTGATAAAGGCGGAGGCGGATAAGACTACTTACAGTATCGCCGAGGACCCGGATTCCAGAACCTATACCCTGCTGGAGATGTTGCGGAAAGTCCCTCTAGTGACCGTGGATGGCGAGGATAACGTGAAGGTAAACGGACAATCCAGTTTTAAGATTTATATGAATGGGCGTCCCTCGAATATGTTCTCCAATAATCCCAAGGAGGTCTTGCGTAGTATCCCCGCCAGCATGATCAAGAAAGTGGAGGTGATAACAGATCCCGGTGCCCGTTACGATGCGGAGGGTGTCAGCGGAATCTTGAATATCGTGACGAAAGGAGCGGAGTTCGAGGGATATAACGCGAGTATAAACACTACGGTGATGAACTTATTTAAGAGTGTCGGTGGTTTCGCTACGCTGAAATATGGCCGATTATCGCTTTCCGGAAATTATACGTTTAGCCAACAATCGTCCGAGAGCGAGTCGGATTATCTCCGTACTCAGTCGGGAGACGGTGGGAAGCTCCGGATGCTCTCAGACGTAGACGTGAAATATCCGGCTCATTATGGAAGTCTGGAAGGCAGTTTCGAGATCGATACATTGAATTTAATCTCCTTGTCCGGAAACTTGAATATCGGAAACAGCAACTCTATTTGGAATAGCCATTATAGCAGGCTTGATAAAGAGGGGGAAGAAATCTATGCTTATAACGAGGATATGAGTAAAAAGAACGAATGGGGTAGCGCCTCCTTAAAAGCGGATTATCAGCGTTTATTCAAACGAAATAAGGAAGAGATGCTAACGCTTTCCTATCAGTATGATTATATCCCGAACGATATCTATAGCGTGTTTTACGATAAGGATAAGATGGGTAATGTCTCGTTACCCCAACTGGAGGCCGATTATACCCGGCAAATCAGTCATGCCCGCACCCATGAGCATACGGCCCAGCTTGATTACGTGAATCCTTTTACAAGTATACATTCCATCGAGGGAGGTTTGAAGCTGATTCGGCGTAGCAGTACGAGCCACGCTACTTCGGAGGTAAAGGAGTTGGGTGAGGGTGTCTGGTTACCCGCAGATTTACAGCCTTTGGTGGAATATCGGCATGTGCAGAATATATGCTCCGCCTATGCGGGATATGGATTTAAGTATGGTAAATGGAGCTTGAACCCCGGCATTCGTATGGAACATACTTGGCAGGACGTGACTTATAAACAAGGCGAAGGCAAGGATTTTAATTATCGTGTAACGGATTGGGTTCCTTCTTGGACCTCCGCTTTCCGCTTGGATGACCGGAGTTTGTTTCGCTTGGCTTACAACTTACGTTTACGTCGCCCGAATATCAGCTATTTGAATCCTACGGTGTTCGTGTCTGGGACCTCTATCTCGTATGGAAATCCGGGATTGGTATCGGAGAAACATCATCGTCTTTCGGCGTCATACAGTTATTACGGAACGAAATTGAATGTGCAAGCTTCCGTGCTCTGCACCTTGGGAAAAGGGGTGATTGATGAGTATCTGTTCATTGATTCGGCGAATGTGGTGAATAGTACGTATGATAATCTCGTGGACGTGAAAGCAGCGGGAGGAAACCTTTATCTAAGCTATAATCCTTCGCCCCGGACAAGCGTGTCGCTGAACAGCATGTTGCATTATCTGGATTTACGGGCGCAGGAGGGGAATGAGGTTTACGATACGGATGTGCGTAATTCCGGCTTTTGTGGCTCTGCTTTTGTCGATTTCTCGCAGAAGTTTAAGTACGGGTGGCGTTTTGTCCTGTCGGGTGGGTACGTGCGTTCCGAGCCGAATGTGGGGATGGACTCGTACGGCTTTTATTTTTACGGCTTGAGTGTGGTAAAGAGCTTCTTGAAGGATAAATTGACTTGTACGCTGCGGGCGCAAGATTTTCTGGGAGATCATAAGACGATACAGATTAACGAGCGATATCCGGACTTTCATATCCGGCAGACCGAGCGTATGTTTAGTCGTGGTTTCGGCATCGCCATTAGCTACCGGATCGGTGATTTAAAAGCGAGCGTGAAAAAGGCGGGGAGAAGCATAAGGAATGATGATCTGTTGGACGCCCTAGATAAGTAGGGCGGGCACAGGCCCGCTCCCTACGGTATCATAACTCGTCCAGCCATTTCTTGCCGGGCTTCGTGTAAAGCCAAGCGATAAATAAACCTGTAATAACTCCTACTACTAAGAATAGGGCACTTAATGGATTTAATATCATATTCTTTTATTTTAAAATTTTATTTCCTAACCAAGCTAATGAATAGGTGACACTAAGACCTGTCATTATCATGACCCAACAACTCTTATCAAAAACATTCTCTTGCAAAAGGAGTATTTCTCCCAATACTATAGCGGCGAAAACCAACTTAGCCAAATCAAAAAAGAACTTCCCTAAAGTCTCCCTCCTGATCTTGTCCCGCTCTTTCTTAATAATTATTTTCTCAAAATTTCCCATTTCCCCATAGTCTCTTGTTTTGGTTAATACTACTGATTATATGTAGGCAAATGTATATATTATCGGCGACCTGCCCAACTTTTTTATGTGGAATCGCTTATTTTCCCTAATTTTGTATCCCTAAAACGGATGAATGTGGAAGAGTATTTGAATCAACTGAATGAGAGCCAGCGGGAAGCGGTGGTTTACAATGAGGGGCCATCCTTGGTCGTGGCCGGGGCTGGCTCCGGTAAGACAAGGGTACTGACCTATAAGATCGCTTATTTATTGCAATTGGGATTGCCTCCCTATAGTATCTTGGCGCTGACCTTTACCAATAAGGCGGCCCGGGAGATGAAAGAGCGTATTGCGGCCATCACCGGTGACCAAACGGCCCGTCGGCTATGGATGGGAACGTTCCATTCCATCTTCTCCCGTATTTTACGGAACGAGGCGGAGCATATCGGTTATCCTTCCAATTTCACGATTTATGACGCCACTGATTCCAAGAGCTTACTGAAATCCATCATCAAGGAAATGCAATTGGACGATAAGGTGTACCGCCTAGGAATGGTGCAGAGCCGGATCTCCAACGCGAAGAACTCCTTGATAACTTATACGGCCTACGAGCAAAATAAAGAGCTCGTGGAAAGCGATATGAATGCCAAGGTCCCCTTGCTTCGGGAAATCTACAAACGTTACCAGAGCCGTTGCCTGCAAGCGGGAGCGATGGATTTCGACGACTTGTTGCTGCAAACCAATATCCTGTTCCGGGATCATCCGGCCGTCTTGGAGAAATACCGGAACTTCTTCCGGTATGTATTGGTGGATGAGTATCAAGATACGAACTTCGCCCAACACTTGATCGTGCAACGGCTTTGCGAGAGACACGGCCATATCTGCGTGGTAGGGGATGACGCCCAGAGCATCTACTCCTTCCGAGGTGCGAATATAGATAATATCCTGCAATTCAAGAATCTTTATACCGGTTGCCGTATCTTCAAGCTGGAACGGAATTACCGTTCCACCCAGAATATCGTGAACGCCGCCAATAGCTTGATCGACAAGAATACACGTCAGATACCCAAAACGGTCTATTCCGAGAAGGAGGCGGGCAACAAGGTGAGTGTTTTCACCTCGTACTCCGATTATGAGGAGGGCTACACCGTAGCAGCCCGAATCAACGAGATGCACGGGATATTAGGGAAATTCTCGTATGCTGATTTCGCTATCCTGTATCGTACCAACGCCCAGTCCCGTATCTTGGAAGAGGCGTTGCGAAAGCGGGGCATCCCTTACAAGATTTACGGCGGTTTGTCTTTTTACCAGCGGAAAGAGATCAAGGACGTGATCTCTTACTTCCGCCTGATCGTGAACCCGCACGACGAGGAGGCCTTGAAGCGAATCATCAATTATCCCACCCGGGGAATCGGGGATACGACGGTAGGTAAGCTTGTTGGCGCCGCTACTGAATACGGGGTAAGTCTATGGACCGTGCTTCAAGCCCCCTTGGAATATTCGCTACCGATAAATAATGGTACAGCTAAGAAACTGAGCGATTTCCGTAGTTTGATTGAAGTTTTCATTGAAGAGAATAAAAAACTCTCCGCAGAGGAATTGGCTACCTTGGTGGTGAAGCGTAGCGGCATCGTTTCCGACCTGTTTCAAGACCGTTCCGTAGAGGGCGTGAGCAAGCAAGAGAACTTGCAGGAGTTGCTGAAAGGTATCGCTGAGTTTTGCGAGATCCGGCGTGAGGAGGGCATGGAGCAAGTCGCCATGTCCGACTTCTTGGCGGAGGTATCCTTGCTCACCGATCAAGATAACGATAAAGAGGAAAACTCCGATAAGGTCACGATGATGACCGTACATGCCGCCAAGGGATTGGAATTCACGAATGTTTTCGTGGTAGGCTTGGAGGAAGACCTATTCCCCTCGTCCCTGTCGAAAGATAACCCGAGAGCGGTAGAGGAGGAGCGTCGTTTGTTCTACGTGGCGATTACCCGTGCGGAGCAAAATTGCGTATTGAGCTATGCGAAGAGCCGCTATCGTAATGGGAAGACGGATATGTGTACGCCCAGCCGTTTCTTGAAGGATATAGACGCTAAGTATCTGGATATGCCTTCGGATGCCGGCGCTTCAGATGCATTCGCCTCGGCCCGTGAACGCTACGGGCGCCCGGCTTTTGCCTCTCCATTCCGGCAACCAAGGGCGGTTGAGGATGATTTCGTGTCGCCGGTGAAGCAAGCGGCACAGCGTCAAGGGCATCTTACGAAGTTAAAAAACACGATGGAATCGTCCTTTTCGGCGGCTCCAGCCACAGATCTATCGGGGTTACATGTGGGTTCCAAGGTTCGCCATGATCGTTTTGGGGAAGGTGAGATTGTCTCGATAGAAGGAGAGGGTGGTAACGCAAAGGCTACAGTGGCCTTCGATCATTTCGGACAAAAGCAGTTACTTTTGAAGTTCGCTAAACTTACTATGTTGAATGATTGACGGTTAGCTTATGGCATGTCTGGGCATGCTACGAGCCGCATCGTATTTCGCACCGCATTTCGCACTACGTTTCGAATGACAAAGGTGTTGGTTTTTAGTTGATTGAATGAAAAAGGTATCGCTTTTTCGCACTGCGTTTCGCACTACTATATATAAGTATATTAGGAAAGATAAGAAAAAAAGAAGAGGCGACGTCACGTCGCCGTTTTTTTCCTTTAAAACACACAATAGTGTTCACGGTTGAATACAATAATGTTCGCCGCCAAACACAATAGTGTTCGTGGCTAAACACAATAGTCTTTAAATGAAAAATATAGTTGTATTTTTATTGCTTTTTCGGAGCGGAAACCTTGCTTTCTCCGAATGTTTTCGCTATATTTGCATATTTATTATGAAATATTGAGATACAGCATGATAGACATCAACAAGATACCCTCGCCTTGCTATGTGATGGAGGAGAAATTACTGAGAAACAACCTGTCCTTGATCAAGAGCGTAAAAGAACGTGCGGGAGTGAATATCATATTGGCTTTTAAGGCTTTCGCTTTATGGAAAGCGTTCCCAATCGTACGTGAGTACATTCCTTTTTCGACAGCGAGCTCTAAATTCGAGGCCCAGTTGGCCTTCGAGGAGATGGGAAGTCCGGCGCATACCTATTCCCCGGCTTATACGGAGGCTGATTTCCCGTTGATCTTGAGATACAGTAGTCATGTCACGTTCAACTCGCTCTCTCAGTTCCATCGTTTTTATCCGATGGTGCGGGCGGATGGTAACCGGGTGTCTTGTGGATTGCGGATCAATCCGGAATACTCGGACGTGGAGACGGACCTGTATAATCCTTGCGCCCCGGGTTCCCGGATGGGGGTGACCGGCGACTTGCTGGGAGATAAGCTGCCGGAGGGTATCGAGGGGCTGCATTTCCATACCTTGTGTGAGTCTACCTCCTATGATCTGGAGCGGACACTGGCCGAGGTGGAGAGGCGTTTCGGCCGTTTCCTGCCTCACGTCAAGTGGCTGAATATGGGAGGCGGCCATCTGATGACCCGTAAGGGCTACGACGTGGAGCATTTAATCGCTTTGCTGAAAGGCTTTAAGGAAAGATATCCGAACTTGGAGTTGATCATGGAGCCGGGTAGCGCCTTCGCTTGGCAGACCGGGTTCTTGCTGACAACCGTGGTGGACATCGTGGAGAACCACGGTATCAAGACGGCGATTATCGACGCCTCGTTCACCTGCCATATGCCGGATTGCCTGGAGATGCCCTACAAGCCGGCTATCCGTTTCGCCACGGATGCCGTGGAGGGGAAACCTACGTACCGGATCGGGGGGAATAGCTGTTTAAGCGGTGATTATATGGGGGATTGGTCGTTCGACAAGCCTTTGGAGATCGGCGACAAGCTGATTTTCGAGGATATGATCCACTACACGATCGTGAAAACGAATATGTTCAACGGCATCCCGCATCCTTCCTTAGCCCTTTGGAGCAAGGACGACCAGCTGGTGATGTACCGTACGTTCGGCTATGAGGATTATAAGAACAGGATGGATTAAAAACAAGCAAAGGGAGGAATATGACCATGACAGCGAATGAGTTGAAATATACATACATGGAGGAAGCCATGAGTATCTTGGATAATGAGGAGCTTATGCGTAAGGCTTTATCGCTCTTGCGGAACTTAAAAGAGAAGACCTTCTCGCCTGCCAAGCGAAGCGAGCGGGAGGTGCTGGAAGAGGCTTTCCAGAGCGTAAAAGACTTGAAGGCGGGAAAAATAACCTCTCGCCCATTGGAGGATCTATTGAATGAGTTATAAGATTGAGGCATTACCGCCCTTCGCTAAGGAGGTGAAATATTTGGCGAAACGATATAAGTCGTTGAAAGAAGATATCCTAAGGTTGAGGGACGAACTGCTGGAGAACCCTTTGTCGGGAACGGATTTGGGAGGTGGCCTCCGTAAGGTCCGGATGTCCATCCGTTCGAAATCACAGGGCAAGAGAGGGGGAGCTCGGGTGATAACTTTTACGGTACTTGTCAGCGTTGATGAAGGAACAATTTATCTTGTGACGATGTATGATAAGAGCGAGATTGAGTCTATGTCCGTTAAGGAGATCCGGAAACTACTTGATAAGTGTGATTTGAAGTAAATAAAAACAGAAACAAAATAAATATGGGTATTTTTAGCTTTTTCAGTAAGGACAAGAAGGAAACCTTGGATAAAGGTCTGTCGAAGACGAAGGAGAGTGTTTTTTCCAAGATTACCAAGGCGATCGCCGGTAAGAGTAAGGTGGACGACGATGTGTTGGATAATTTGGAGGAAGTACTGATTACCTCGGATGTCGGTGTAGATACCACGTTGAAAATCATCGACCGTATCGAGAAGCGTGTGGCCCGTGACAAGTATGTCACCACCCAAGAATTGACCACCCTGCTGCGTGACGAGATCGCTAGCTTGCTGACAGAGAACAATACGGAGGATGCCGAGGGATTCGCGCTTCCGGAGGGCAAGAAACCCTACGTGATCATGGTTGTAGGCGTGAACGGGGTGGGTAAGACGACCACGATCGGTAAGCTGGCTTACCAGTTCAAGAAAGCCGGCAAGAAGGTCTATCTGGGCGCCGCCGATACGTTCCGTGCCGCCGCCGTGGAGCAACTAGTGATCTGGAGCGAGCGGGTAGGCGTACCTATCGTGAAGCAGAACATGGGCTCGGACCCCGCTTCCGTGGCTTTCGATACGCTGAGCTCCGCCAAGGCGAACGATGCCGACGTGGTGATTATCGATACTGCCGGACGTCTGCATAACAAGATCAACTTGATGAACGAGCTTACCAAGATCAAGAACGTGATGAAAAAGGTGATTCCGGACGCCCCCCACGAGATCTTGTTGGTATTGGACGGCTCTACCGGGCAGAACGCTTTCGAGCAAGCGAAACAATTTACCGCCGCCACCGAGGTGAACGCCTTGGCCGTGACCAAGTTGGACGGTACCGCCAAGGGGGGTGTCGTGATCGGTATCTCCGACCATTTCCGTATCCCCGTGAAATATATCGGACTCGGCGAGGGGATGGAGGATTTGCAAGTATTCCGCAAACGTGAGTTTGTCAATTCGTTATTTGGAGAATGAGAAAAAATAAAGTAGATATTATTACGCTGGGGTGTTCGAAAAACCTAGTGGACTCGGAGCAACTTATGCGCCAATTCGTTGCCAATGGCTATACGGTAGAGCATGATCCCCATAAGATCAATGGCGAGATCGTGGTGGTGAATACCTGCGGTTTCATCGGCGACGCTCAAGAGGAATCGATCAATATGATCCTCGAGCTGGGCGAGCAAAAGCAGAAAGGACGGATCGGGAAGCTCTTCGTGATGGGGTGCTTGTCGGAGCGTTTCTTGAAAGATCTGGAGAAGGAACTTCCCGAGGTAGATCGTTTCTACGGGAAATTCAATTGGAAGGAGTTGATCTCCGATCTGGGCAAGTCGTACCATCAAGAGCTGGCTACCGAGCGTGTGCTCACCACCCCGAGGCACTACGCTTACGTGAAGATTGGGGAGGGATGCAACCGTACTTGTTCTTACTGCTCGATCCCGATCATAACCGGGGCTTATCAATCCCGTCCGATGGACGAGATTGTAGACGAGGTTCGTGGCTTGGTGGCGCAAGGCGTGAAAGAATTCCAAATGATCGCCCAAGATCTTACGTTTTATGGCCTCGATCGCTATAAGCGAATGGCCTTGCCGGAACTGGTGGAGCGGGTATCCGACATCCCGGGCGTGGAGTGGATTCGTTTGCATTACGGGTATCCGTCTCATTTCCCCTATGACCTGTTGCCGGTGATGCGTGAGCGTGATAACGTTTGCAAGTATATGGACATCGCCCTCCAGCATATCAGCGACCCGATGTTGAAGATGATGCGCCGCAATATCACGAAGGCCGAGACCTATGAGCTGTTGGAGCGTATGCGCCGGGAAGTGCCGGGCATTCATCTACGCACCACCTTGATGGTGGGTCATCCCGGCGAGACGGAACAGGATTTCGAGGAGTTGATCCGCTTCGTGAAAGATATCCGTTTCGAGCGCATGGGCGCTTTCGCCTATAGCCACGAGGAGGGTACCTACGCCTATCAGCATTATAAAGACGAGATCCCACAGGAGGTGAAGCAAGACCGGCTGGATTACTTGATGCGTGTGCAAGAAGGCATCTCCGCCGACGTGAACGCCTCGAAAGTAGGGCAGACCTTTCGGGTGATCGTAGACCGGGAGGAGGAGGATTTCTACGTGGGACGTACGCAATACGACTCGCCCGAGGTAGATCCGGAAATATTGATTTCCAAGGATACTCCCTTGAGTCCGGGTAGCTTTTACCAAGTAAAGGTGATTGACGCACAAGCGTTTGATCTGTATGGTAAAGTGTTGAATTGATGTAAAAACTGTCAATATATTTGTCGGTTAACGAAAAAATAACTAATATAGCAGCACGAACTGTTATGGAATTAGATATGAAAAACAAGGAACTTATAACGGAATTGGCGAATCGCATGGATTGGACCTCGAAGGAGGTATCCGACATGCTTTCTGCGCTCAGTTCCGTCGTAAGTTCGAAATTAGTGGATAACGATACGATCTATCTGCAAGGCTTCGGCCAGTTCGAGGTGAAAAAGAAAGCGGAACGTATTTCCGTGAATCCGGCGAACGGGAAGCGATATCTGGTTCCCCCTAAATTAGTTCCCGTGTTCAAGCCCGGAACGACCGTGAAGAATCGTTTAAAGGAATTGGGTGATCATGAATAACCGGCTGAATATACAAGATTTAGCCGGTTTATTATCGGAGCGTACCGGCAAGGACAGAGGAGAGGTAGAGCGCTTCTTGAGAGATTTTATCTCGGTGGTATCCGAAGGGGTCTATACGGATAAGATCGTAAAAGTAAAGGGCTTGGGTACTTTCAAGATTATCTCTGTGGAGAAGCGGGAGAGTATCCACGTGAATACCGGTGAACGTTTCTTGATCCCCGAACATTATAAATTCTCTTTCCTGCCGGATAAAGACCTGCGGGAACAGGTAAACAAGCCTTTCTCTATCTTTGAGACGACAGAGATCAACGAGAACGTGGATTTCTCGGACATGGATGAGTCCGTAGAGGAGAAGGAAACGGAAGACGAGTCCGTGGAGGAGGTAATGCCGGATAAGGAAATCCCTTTGGCAAATACTCAGCCCAAAGAGAAGCCCGAACCGATACTAGAACCTGAACCTGAACCATTGCCTGAGCCAGAGCAAGCGTTTGATCCGGAGCCGTCATCGGTATCTGAACCGGAACGTGGATTGGAACCGGAACTGCCCGTTTTTCTGAAGCGGTTCAGCAGTCCGATGCTCAGCGCCAGAAATACCAAAACGAAAAAGCCCACCGGCTGCAGAATGTTATGCCGATAGTAATTCTGAAAAAAGTAAGCTCCAAACAGTTGGTAGGTCTCTGCAATGGCATTGGGCAGATTTTTCAGTATAGAAAGTACCGAAACATCCGCTCCTCCATTATAACTTGCCATCTGCCATCCACATGCCCATACGATCAGCTTTGTGAGCAGGAAATACAAAACCATTCCTGCAGCTGCGCTGCAAAGACTTCTTCCAATGTGGGCATGGACCTTTTCTCTGTCCACATTGCGGAACAGAAGCAGCAGAAGATATGTCAGCAGGAGCAGACAAAAGTTATCAAGGCTCGTCTGATAGCACGCAAGGCTCATGACCAGAAGCAGTGCTCCCTGTACGACCGCTTTTCTAAAATCTGCGGCACGAACCACACGCTCTGCCGCCAGAACAGAAAACAAAAATGAGCAGCCAAACACCGGCGACTGAAACCGATATGACAGCTGTATTCCAGTGACCGTGCTGGCCAGAACAGCCATACCCGCCAGATAGGTCACGACAGAATCCTTCTCTGTAAAAAACTTCCGAAGCAGGGTAACAGCCAGCGCCGACATGGAAAGCGTCAGCAATGAATTGAAAGGTTCCGTCTGGATGCCAAACCGCAGCGCATCGATCACCGGCCAGAGCCATCGGCCCGTGACTACCTGCCAATAGCCGCCGAAGAACCATGTATTGTTCCACAATCCGTCAAATGTATTGGTCAGCCGCTGACTGATCAGCAGGAAAAACACTACCGCCGAAAACAGCAGCATCACCAGAAAATATCTTAGATCCGATATATCCAGCCCAAGGTCGCCCGGTTTCTGTACATCGATTTTTTCTTTCATCGTTATTTTCTCCATCTGTCCTGTTTTATGTTCTCAGGCTCATTTGTTATTCATCGATCAGATAATCCTCTGAAATTTTGATCACATATACACCGTCCATTTCCTGCATGGAGCCTTTCTCAGGGAATGTCGGCATTCGTTTGATTTCTTCTGTCCGGATCAGTTCGTCATATACCTCATCACTGCACAGCTCCAGCTGCATCGGTGTGAGGTCACGAAACACCGCATTCCATGAGTAGCGCATTGTGGCGGCATTTTCTTTTTCGAAAAGGCCCCTTGCGCGTCTCCACCTGGTATTCTCCGTCGGCATTGGAGATGCCTCCTACG
>OGZH01000715.1_pt1 | contig 22605 bp, 17 predicted proteins | sample 1576741 | NCBI WGS metagenome assembly OGZH01 (sample SAMEA3541560, study PRJEB24748) | human gut metagenome | biome: human gut; feature: human-associated habitat; material: faeces | place: China | collected 2012 | reverse complement strand
ACCAGTCGAAATAATTCCTTTAGGAATATTAGACTTTTTTCAGGCGGACCAAGAAGAAAGTTACGGATGTCGGTAATGCTTCCAAGTCGCCCAGTTCATTCAGCCGGTCGATCAGGCTGGCTGTCTCGCGTTGCCATTCACGGATGGGCAGGATATATTGCTCCGGATGCGTCAAGATGTACTTGCCGGCTTCCACAGCAATTGCATTGACAGACCAGGGAATGATGTACCGGTTTATCTGCTCGACCTTATCCGGAGAAGCGACCAAGTAGCCGATACGGAGTCCCGGTATATTATGCGCTTTCGAAATAGATTGTATCAAGATCAGGTTCGGATGGTTGCAGACATCCGAAGGTTCCAACAACCTTTCCGTCGTGAAAGCGACGTATGCCTGGTCGATGATAAAGACGGTCTGCCGGTTCGCCTCGATCAATGCCAGCAGTTCGGCCCGGCGGATCAGTCTGCCGTCCGGATTATTCGGGTTACAGATCCAGCAGAAATCCTGTCCTTCCAGCGAAAGGCCGGACAGGTCGCACGAGGTCGGAAAGAAACTGACTTCATGCCCGTGCAGGCGGCAAGCGTCTTCATACTCCGCAAAAGAGGGAACGGCAATAGCGGATTTCGCCCCTTTCCAGGTTTGCGCCAGCAGATAGAATGCCGTGATGGAACCGTTCGTTACCACTATATTCTCCTCTTCCACCTCATAGCAGCGGGCAAGCAATCTTTTCAGGGAAGAAGCATCCGGTTCCGGATAACGCGTGAGTTCATAAAACTGCTCGTTCAGGTGTTCCCTGAGTGTGCGGAGATCGGCTCCATGCCATACATTTGAACTGAAATTTATCTTTACCTCTTTCTGTGAATTATAGTGGTCGTCACCGTGTCCGAATAACATCTTTAGGGGAATTATGATTTATGAATTATTTGATTGCTTTATAGATTGCGTCTTGGATACGTGTGCGGATATCCAGCGAACCTAGCTTGTTGTTGGCCCGTGTCGGGTTCACACGGTTGGACAGGAAGATATACAGCAGGTTGTTATCCGGGTCCACCCAAAAGCAAGTGCCGGTAAAACCGGTATGCCCATAAACGGAGGCGGGAGCCAGGCTGCCGCAAGGAGATGCTTTACCCCCACCGGCTACCGGCTTGTCGAAACCTAAGCCGCGGCGACAGGTCGGACTTTTACTTTGGGTGAAAAGACGGCAGGTTTCTTTGGATAGGTATTGTTCACCTCCGTAGCTTCCCTGATTCAGATAGAGTTGCAGCACTTTCGCCAAGTCGTTGGCGTTGGAGAAAAGCCCGGCATTGCCCGAAACGCCCCCCTGGAAAGCGGCTGCCTCATCATGCACATAGCCGCGAAGCAGTTGCCGACGGATAAAATGGTCGTTTTCGGTCGGGACGATCTGCATCGTGTCGAGGATATGCAACGGATTGTAGGCCGTATGCCAAGCTCCAAGCTTGCTGAAGAACATGTCATGCAACAGGCGGTCCATCGGCTGCCGCATCTGCTTTTCCACCATCATCTTCAACAGGATGAAATTGATGCAACTGTATTTGTACTTGCCCCGCACGCCGAGGCGCGAGTCCTTGATCTCCTGGATAATGGTGTCTTTAAAAGAGTCGTGCAGATACATGTTACGGGCGATCTCTGTCGTAAAGCCCGGCTTTTTCCGGGCAGATACCAGATTGGGAAGAAAAGAGAAGTCGTTGCGCACATAGGTCCGGGCGTCGAAACGGACCGGATGCGCCTGGTAAGAATTACTTGCTGCATGCACCGTTTGCATTGAGGATAATAGCTTTAACCTTGATTATTCTCGTTTTAGCCAGGCCGCAAACTACTGATAGCTGGCAGAATAGTGAAATAGAGGGTATTGATATAATGCTTGCCATAGACGTTTCCACCAGTATGTTGGCTGAAGATTTGAAGCCGAATCGCCTGGAAGCGGCCAAGGATGTGGCGGCAGAGTTTATCAATGGCCGTCCGAATGACAATGTCGGCATCACGCTATTCGCCGGAGAAAGTTTTACGCAATGTCCGTTGACGGTAGATCATGCCATGCTTTTAAATTTGATAAAGGACGTAAAATGTGGTCTTATTGAGGATGGTACGGCAGTGGGTATGGGTATTGCCAATGCGGTTACCCGGCTGAAAGACAGCAAAGCCAAATCGAAAGTGATTATTCTTTTAACAGACGGCACGAATAATAGAGGAGATATTTCTCCGTTGACGGCTGCCGAGATAGCTAAAAGTTTCGGTATCCGTGTTTATACTATCGGTGTAGGTACTAACGGTATGGCTCCATATCCTTATCCGGTAGGTGGAACTGTGCAGTATGTCAATATGCCGGTTGAGATTGACGAAAAGACCCTGACACAAATTGCCGGAACAACGGATGGTAATTATTTTCGCGCTACGAGCAATTCGAAGTTGAAAGAGGTATACGAGGAAATAGATAAGCTGGAGAAAACGAAACTGAACGTAAAAGAATACAGCAAGCGCCAGGAAGAGTATCGCTGGTTTGCTCTGGCAGCTTTCTTATGTGTGCTGTTGGAAGTTCTGTTACGTAATTCAATATTGAAGAAGATACCGTAGTATACGCATCCTTTTTCTCAGGATATTGTATCTTGTACAAGTTTAGTAAATAGTAAATCGTAAAAATAATAAATAAAGAAATGTTTCGATTTGAAGAACCTGCATATTTGTACTTGTTGCTGTTGTTGCCCTTGTTAGCAGCCTTCTACTTGTATTCCAATTATCGGAGACGGAAGAATATCCGCAAATTCGGTGATCCGGAACTGATGGCACAGTTGATGCCGGACATATCCAAATATCGTCCGGATGTGAAGTTTTGGATGGTATTTGTTGTTATCGGTCTGTTTTCTGTATTGTTGGCGCGTCCGCAGTTTGGTTCTAAACTGGAAACAGTGAAGCGTCAGGGAGTTGAAGTGATGATTGCATTGGATATTTCCAATTCGATGCTGGCACAAGACGTACAGCCCAGTCGTTTGCAGAAAGCAAAGAGACTTGTAGCGCAGTTGGTGGATAAAATGGAGAATGATAAAGTAGGTATGATTGTTTTTGCGGGTGATGCATTTACACAGCTTCCTATTACAAGCGATTATATATCAGCCAAGATGTTTTTGGAGTCTATAGATCCTTCATTGATTTCCAAACAAGGTACAGCAATTGGGGCAGCCATTAATTTGGCCTCCCGTAGTTTTACTCCGCAAGAGGGGGTAGGGCGTGCAGTGATTGTCATTACCGATGGTGAAAATCATGAAGGTGGTGCAGTGGAAGCTGCTAAAGATGCCGCAGAAAAAGGTATTCAAGTGAATGCTCTTGGTGTAGGTATGCCTGAGGGAGCTCCCATCCCGGCAGAAGGGACAAATGATTATCGTCGCGACCGTGACGGGAACGTGATTGTAACCCGTTTGAACGAACAGATGTGTCAGGAGATAGCTAAGGCGGGCAATGGTATCTATGTGCGTGTAGATAATACAAATGGCGCTCAAAAGGCGATTAGCCGGGAAATTAATAAAATGGCGAAAGCTGATGTGGAAACACAGGTATACACAGAGTTTAATGAGCAGTTCCAGGCTGTGGCATGGATTATTCTGTTGCTTTTGTTGGCAGAAATGCTGGTATTGGAACGCAAGAATCCTCTGTTCCGTAATATTCATTTGTTTTCCAATAAGAAATGATGCGTATGTTACAGAAAAAATATATAAGCTTTTTTTTATTGCTGCTAATGGCAGCTACAGCTTCGGCTCAGAAAGCCGAACGTGATTTTATCCGTAAAGGGAACCGTTTTTTTAAAGATAGCGTGTATGTGGATGCGGAGGTAAATTATCGTAAAGCTTTGGAGACGAATCCTCAGTCTACAGTCTCAATGTTTAATTTGGGGAATACATTGGCTCAGCAGAATAAACTGCAAGAGGCTATGGAACAATATGTTGCCGCTACAAAAATAGAAAAGGACAAGAATGATTTAGCGCAAATCTATCATAATATGGGGGTGATTTTTCAATCACAGAAAGATTATGGCAAAGCGGTAGAAGCATATAAGCAGTCATTACGTAATAACCCGAAAGATGATGAAACACGTTATAATTTGGCTTTGTCGCAAAAGATGCTGAAAGACCAGCAGCAGAATCTGCAAAACCAGGACCAGAATAAACAGCAGCAACAGGACCAGCAGGAGGATAAAAAGGACCAAAATAAAGATCAACAGCAGAATAAAGACCAACAACAACCGCCGCAACCACAGAAAAAGGACAGTGAGATGTCTAAAGAGAATGCTGAGCAGCTTTTAAATTCTGTGATGCAAGATGAAAAAGATGTGCAGGATAAAGTAAAGAAACAGCAGGTTATTCAAGGTGGTCGTTTGGAAAAAGATTGGTAATAAATATAACAGGAAGTAGTATATGAGAAAAATAATTGTCTTATGGATGGTGCTGATGATAGTCAGTTTGCGTGCTTTTGCAGATAGCAAGGTTTCGTTTACTGCATCTGCACCTGATGTTGTGGCAGTAGGTGATCAATTCAGGCTGTCATATACAGTGACCACACAGAAAGTGAGAGATTTCCGGGCTCCTTCTATAAAAGGTTTTGATGTACTGATGGGTCCCAGTCGTTCACAACAGAAGAATGTGCAAGTTATCAATGGGCAGACAACCTCTACAAGTAGCATAACATTTACTTATATATTGATGGCTACGGCTGAAGGTAGTTTTACTATACCCGGGGCTACTATAACGGCAGAGGGCAATCAGATGGTTTCCAATTCTGTGCACGTAAAAGTACTTCCTGCTGATAGAACAAATGGAGGGGCTTCCGGAAATAGTGGAAGACAAAGTGGCTCTGCAAGTCGTGCTTCATCAGGAACGTCAGTATCGAATAACGATTTGTTTATTACAGCTACTGCCAATAAGACGAACCTGTATGAGCAAGAGGCTCTCTTGTTAACATATAAGATATATACTTTAGTAGACTTGAGAGGTTTTGACAACGTGAAACTTCCTGATTTTAAAGGGTTTCATTCTCAGGAAGTCGAATTGCCTAATGACCGTAAATGGAGTCTTGAACACTATAAAGGAAGAAACTATCAGACGACCGTATACCGCCAATTTGTATTATTTCCGCAACAACCGGGAAAAATAACGATTGATGCGGCACGTTTTGATGCATCTATAGCCAAGGTTACTCATGTGGACGATCCTTTCGAAGCTTTCTTCAATGGAGGTTCTAATTACGTAGAAGTGAAGAAGACATTAATGACCCCTAAATTGGTTGTTGATGTAAAAGCTTTACCGGATGGTAAGCCTTCGGGATTTTCCGGAGGAGTGGGAGAATTCAGTATTTCTTCTTCTATAAATAGTACGAATGTTAAGACAAACGATGCTGTTACTGTGAGGCTTGTTATTTCGGGTACGGGTAATCTGAAATTAATCTCTACTCCGGAAGTTAAATTCCCAGAAGACTTTGAAGTCTATGACCCGAAGGTTGATAATAAGTTCCGTTTGACAAATTCCGGACTCTCCGGCAGTCAGGTGATTGAGTATCTTGCCATTCCCCGTAATGCGGGAACATATAAGATTCCTGCTGTAAAGTTCAGCTATTTCGATATTAAATCTCGTACATACAAGACTTTAACGACCGAGGAATACGAACTCCATGTAGAAAAGGGAAGTGGTAATGCAGCTCAGACTATTGCCAATTTTACTAATAAAGAAGATTTGAAAGTTTTGAATGAGGACATACGTTATATCAAGCAGAATAACGTAACCCTTTCTCAAAAAGGAGATTTCTTCTTCGGTTCTTTGGCTTATTGGCTGTTTTACATAGTGCCCGGCATTGCATTCGTCCTGTTCTTCATTGTTTATCGTAAACAGATTGCAGCCAATGCCAATGTTGCCAAAATGCGTACGAAGAAAGCAAATAAAGTTGCAGTGAAACGTATGAAGTTAGCGGGGAAATTGTTGGCAGATAACAAGAAAGATGCATTTTACGATGAAGTATTGAAAGCATTGTGGGGATATATTAGCGATAAATTGAGTATTCCGGTTTCACGTTTATCTAAAGATAATGTTGAGGGAGAGCTTCGCAATTACGGTGTTGATGATGCACTGATAAAAGATTTCCTTGATGCATTGAACAATTGTGAGTTTGCCCGTTTTGCTCCCGGAGATGATAATCAGGCTATGGATAAAGTTTATTCAGATTCTTTGGAAGTTATCAGTAAAATGGAAAACTCTATAAAACATTAAATTGGGAGGTATAATGATGAAGAAAGTAATATCCTTAGCATTTGGTCTACTGATAGGATTAGCTGTTTGGGCGCAAGGAACGGCAGATACTTCGGCTTCTGCCAAAGATTCTGTGTCTATAGGTTCGCATACGGAATTTTCTGCAACTAAATCAGTTGACAATGTTACGAAAGCACAAGGTGACAGTGCATATATGCGTAATGATTATGCTTCTGCCATTCAAATATATGAGAGCTTATTGAAAAAAGGTGAAGCCGCTGAAGTTTATTATAATTTGGGTAATAGCTATTATAAAGCAGACGATATAGCAAAGGCTATTTTAAATTATGAACGCGCTTTGTTATTGCAACCGGGTAATGCAGATATTCGCGCTAATTTGGAAATAGCACGTTCCAAGACGATAGATAAGGTAGTTTCTGTACCTGATATATTTTTTGTAGCTTGGGTTAAGTCATTGACAAATTGTTTAAGTGTAGATGCTTGGGCTAAATTAGGTATTGTGTTTTTTATTCTTTTGCTTATCTCGTTTTCCCTATTCTTTTTTTCCAAACAGATTATCTGGAAAAAAAGCGGGTTTATAGCGGGAATTCTATTTTTAGTATTTACTGTATTAAGTAATATTTTTGCTTCGGAGCAGAAAAGTGAATTACTGGATAGGAATGATGCGATAGTCTTATCTCCCAGTGTCACAGTGCGGAGTACTCCCAGTGAAAGTGGTACTGGTTTATTCGTTCTGCATGAAGGGCATAAAATTGAAATTAAAGATAATTCCATGCGCGAATGGAAAGAGATTCGCTTGGAAGATGGTAAGGTAGGGTGGATTCCTGCTTCTGCAATAGAAGTGATTTAAGAGTATCCATTGCTAAATATAGAAGCCCGTATGAAATAAAGGAAACTATTTCCTTTTACTTCATACGGGTTCTTTTTGTATTTATGGGAATGTTAAACATATAATGGAAAAATACAGATAAATAGTTTGTTTTATCTTTTTTTTTCCTTAAGTTTATAGCGTGATAAAGAAATAACAAAGTATTAACCATTAAATTTATGAATATGAGAACGATAACATTTAATGAACTCCGTAAGATTAAAGACTCATTACCTAGTGGTAGTATGCATAGAATAGCCGATGAACTTGGACTTAATGTTGACACTGTAAGAAACTTCTTTGGCGGTCATAACTTTAAGGAGGGTAAAAGTGTTGGAATTCACTTAGAACCCGGTCCGGATGGCGGTTTAGTAATGATTGATGATACTACCGTTCTTGATCGGGCTTTAAAAATTTTAGATGAAATGGCAGGTGAAACTGCTGAACCTGTTCAGGCTTAAGAAAAGAAAGTAAAGAAGGATCCCAATTGCTGAGAAACAATTGGGATTTCTTGTTTGTTTTGTAAATAAATATAATAGACGACTTATGGAAGATAAATTAGTAACATTAGCGATTCTTACGTATGCTAAGGCACAAATACTAAAGAATGTTCTCGAAAATGAAGGTATTGAGACTTACATCCATAATGTAAATCAAATACAGCCGGTTGTATCTTCCGGTGTGCGTGTTCGTATAAAAGAAAGCGACTTACCGCATGCTTTGAAAATTACGGAAAGCTCGGCATGGTTGTCCGAAGAAGTAGTGGGAGAGAAGATGCCCCAAATAGAGAAAGGCAGTAATAAGGTCTTGATTCCTGTCGATTTTTCAAGTTATTCATTGAAAGCATGTGAGTTCGGTTTTAATTTTGCAAAAAACATAGATGCTGAAGTAGTTTTGCTTCATGTATATTTTACACCTATCTATGCGACTTCATTGCCATACGGTGATGTTTTTAACTATCAGTTGAGTGATGAAGAGAATGTCCGGAATATATTGCAGAAAGTACATTCGGATTTGAATGCTTTGTCCGATAAAGTAAAAGCTAAAGTTACATCCGGAGAGTTTCCTGATATAAAATACACTTGCGTATTGAGAGAAGGTATTCCAGAAGAAGAGATATTACGCTATTCTAAAGAAAATCGTCCGAGAATTATCATCATGGGAACGCGTGGTAAGAATCAGAAAGATATTGATTTGATTGGTAGTGTAACCGCTGAAGTTATCGAGCGTAGTCGCGTACCGGTTTTAGCCATTCCGGAGAATACACCGTTCAAAGAATTTAACGCTGTAAAACGTATTGCATTTATTACGAATTTTGACCAGCGCGATTTGATAGCTTTTGATTCATTAATTAATAGTTTAAAGCCATTTTGCTTCTCTGTTTCTTTAATACACTTAGCTGATGTAAAAGACACTTGGAATGAGATAAAGTTGGGTGGCATTAAAGAGTATTTCCAAAAACAGTATCCGCAATTGGAAATTCATTATGATGTAGTGAAGAATGATGACTTCCTTAATAGCTTGGATGAATATATTAAAACTAATCACATAGATATTATTACATTGACATCATATAAGCGAAATATATTTTCTCGTTTGTTTAATCCAGGAATTGCCAGAAAAATGATTTTCCATTCTGATACACCATTGCTGGTTATCTATGGGCGGCCTAATTGAAATGATAATTTTAATTTGTCTAGGTAAGGATGTGGGCTACCGCTAAATGCTGAATTAGTTTTAGTGGAGTCCACTTATTTTTTATCTTTTCATGGTTATACTATTACATGTCCCATTTCCTATGTTTGTGATGTAATATCAATATTATGTTTAATATATAACACCATAAACTAAAATAAACCTTTATCCTTCTCTAATTTGGAAGAAAATTTTACCAAAGATAGCTTGAATATGTAAGCTATCTTTGGTAAAATAGTAGCAATTCAATTATTGCATCAATTTTTCTATTTCATCAAATTCAGGACCCATTTGTAAGTTATAATAAACTCTGTATAATCCATTTAGCCACAAATCTTTCTGTTCAGGTTTCAGTTCTCTTGCTTTTTCATAATTAGGTCTTGCCTTTTCATAGAAAACTTTCAGTGTAGCTTGGTCTTCTTTGTATTTTGGATTATTGACATCAGTAGTAGCTTTTTCAGAGAAATCCTGAGCTTGCAGGCAATAGATTAAGCCCAAGTTGGAATATGCTTCTGCATAGTTAGGATCTACTTCAATGGTTTTGTTGTAGAATTCAATGGCTTTTTCATAATCTTTCATGTTATGATAAAGGTATCCTTTTACGTACAAATAGAATGTGTTATTAGGATCTTTAGCCAACATATCATCTGCAAACTGCATTGCTTCGTCAAACTTATTATTATTGCTATAATAATCAATCAGATGTCCAAAGAAGAATGAATGTTCAGGATACTTTTGAATACCATCTTTTAAGGAAGCGATCCATTTGACAGTATCACCTTGAGCTTTCAATGCTGTAGAAATAAATTCCATAGCATATTTACCCACTTCTTTGTCCTCCTTTGCATAAGGTGCATATTTCAACACGCTTGGATAATCTTCCATTTTGGCTGCAGCTAAGCTTGCATAATAAGCAATTTGGGGCAATACAGTATCTGTTTGAAGCAGATTCTCCTTTTCAAACATAGGATTGATGGCAATGTCTACATAAGTTGCGAAGAAATCCAAAGCCTCTTTATTCTTATCTAAATTAAAGAACTGGATACCACCGTTAATCAGGTTGGGACGCGCAGCTAATATAGCAGCACTGTTCGATCTTCTGAATTTATTTTTGATTTTACCTTTTTCGTTAGGAATCTGTGCAAGTTCATCGCATTTAAAGTAGTATTTACACATATTCAGTGCGCTGTTATACACTTTAAGAGTATCATAAGGCTTTCTTAAATAAGCATTCTCCATTTCCTTTTCATTGATTCTCTTTTGAATAAAGCCGGCTACATCCCATGTTTCGGCGTTGTCTTTGGTTTCAGCATTGTTCAGAGCTTCATTGATGAGCTTCTCTGCTTGTGCAAAATCCGGTTTTACGTCGTTAGCGATGCTTTTTGCCTCTTTCACGCTCTTTTCCTGAGCGAAGGTAAAGCCTGCCGCAAGTAGTAAAACCATTGAAAATAATACTCTTTTCATGATTGTAGAAAATTTTAAATTAATATTGTGTCTATTCTTCATTTTCATTGTTTACTATATCGTTCTGAGTTTTTTCTGATGCATCGCTATCCTCTTCTGCAATGATATCCTCTTCGGTTTCCGAGGTAACTTTACATACGGAGCCAATTTCATCATTACGTTTTTCAAGATTAATCAGTCGTACTCCCTGCGTAGCACGTCCCATTATACGAACATCTGCTACTTTCAGACGGATGGTGATACCCGATTTATTGATAATCATTAAATCGTTCTCATCTGTTACAGACTTGATTGTTACCAGTTTACCGGTTTTATCGGTGATATTCATAGTTTTTACACCTTTACCGCCACGGTTCGTCTTACGATAATCCTCAATATCGGAACGCTTACCGTATCCTTGTTCTGACACAACCATGATTGTTTCAGTTTCAGGGTCTTTGATACAAATCATTCCGACAACTTCGTCTTGTCCGTCTTCATCAAGCGTCATGCCGCGTACACCGGTAGCTGTACGTCCCATTACGCGTACGGCACTTTCGTGGAAACGGATGGCACGTCCGTTACGATTGGCAATGATAATCTCATTGTCACCGTTAGTCATGCGCACTTCAATTACGCGGTCATCTTCGCGGATTGTAATGGCATTGACACCATTTTGGCGAGGACGGGAATATTGTTCGAGCAATGTTTTTTTAATGACGCCATTCTTTGTGCAGAACAGTACATAATGACTGTTAATGAAATCCTGGTCGTTCAGATTCTTCACGCGCAGGTATGCATTTACGGCGTCATCAGAGTCTATATTCAACAGGTTCTGAATGGCGCGTCCCTTAGAGTTTTTGGTTCCTTCGGGTATCTCATATACTTTCAGCCAGTAGCACTTACCTTTTTGAGTGAAGAACATCATGGTATTGTGCATTGTTGCAGGATATATATGTTCTACAAAGTCCTCATCGCGTGTCTCTGTTCCCTTAGAACCTACCCCACCGCGGTTTTGGGCACGGAATTCGCTTAACGGCGTACGTTTGATATATCCCATATGAGAAATGGTAATAATCATTTCATCGTCTGCATAGAAATCTTCCGGGTTGAATTCTTCCGACGAATAAACTATTTCAGAGCGGCGTTCATCACCGTATTTAGTTTTAATCTCGATTAATTCATCTTTGATAACCTTGCGGCAGAGTTCGTCGTTAACAAGAATTTCTTCCAGATAAGCAATCTGCTTTTGGATTTCCTCATACTCGGCATGGAGTTGGTCCTGCATGAGTCCGGTTAACTGGCGCAGACGCATTTCTACGATGGCGCGCGATTGGATTTCAGTCAATTCAAAACGCTCCATCAAACCGCTGATTGCGTCATTCGGAGTTTTGGCGGCACGGATGATTTTGATTACCTCGTCAATATTGTCCGATGCGATAATCAAACCTTCTAAGATATGGGCACGTTCTTTAGCTTTACGCAAATCATATTGTGTACGGCGGATAACTACGTCGTGACGATGCTCTACGAAATACTTGATGAGGTCTTTCAGGTTCAGCAAGCGAGGACGTCCGTGTACCAATGCTACGTTGTTTACGCCGAAGGAAGTCTGCAACAATGTCATCTTGTAGAGCTTGTTCAGCACTACACTGGCGTTGGCATCGCGTTTTACGTCGATGACGATGCGCATACCTTCGCGGTCAGACTCGTCGTTGGCATTGGAAATGCCCTCTATCTTCTTTTCGTTGGCCAAATCGGCGATGGATTTGATTAATTCGGCCTTATTTACTCCGTAAGGGATTTCGGTTACGACGATTTTGTCATGCGTGGAAGATGTTTCAATCTCAGCCTTGGCGCGCATTACGACACGTCCGCGACCAGTCATGTAGGCTTCGCGCACACCGCTCATACCATATATATAACCGCCTGTCGGGAAGTCGGGAGCTTTGACGTAAGTCATCAAATCTTCGATGTCGATATCATTATTGTCGATATATGCGACGCAGGCATCTATCACTTCGGACAGATTATGGGTCGGCATATTCGTGGCCATACCTACGGCGATACCGGAAGCACCGTTGACAAGAAGGTTCGGAATGCGGGTCGGCATTACGGTAGGTTCCAGCAACGAGTCATCGAAGTTGGTTTGCATGTCTACAGTCTCTTTATCAAGATCCTGCATCATTTCTTCTCCAATCTTTTGCAAGCGGCATTCCGTGTAACGCATGGCGGCTGCGCTGTCACCGTCCACAGAGCCGTAGTTGCCTTGTCCGTCTACAAGCATGTAGCGCATAGCCCACGGCTGTGCCATACGGACGAGAGCGCCATATACGGATGAGTCACCGTGTGGGTGATATTTACCTAATACCTCACCGACAACTCTCGCAGATTTCTTATAGGGTTTATCCGACGTATTTCCCAGTCCCATCATACCGAAAAGAATTCTTCGGTGAACAGGTTTAAAACCATCTCTAACATCCGGAAGGGCACGTGAAACAATGACCGACATGGAGTAGTCAATGTACGAAGACTTCATTTCCTCCTCGATGTTAATCTTTATAATTCTGTCTTGTTCAAGCATTTAAAAAGATTATTAATTATACATTTGCGGGTTTGTGAAAAACCACGCTAAAGTACTGCTTTTTTACGATATACAAAAGTTTTCCCTCATAAACTTTGTTGCAGATTTCCATGCTTGAAACCCCGTTTGGATGTATGGTTTTTCGTTTGATGTATAATCGGTTAAAAATAAGACAGATACAAGTACCAGAAAGATACCTCCCTTTGGTACTCGGTGTACCTTACTAAGGTACGAGCCGTACCAAGCTTAGGTATATGAAGTTTCTTAGGTTGGTACATCGAATACCAACCGTTGGTACGGATGAAATTCCCACGTATTATAATATAATGTGTAGGGCGAACCGGAAAGATGTGATTTATGGCACGGGATTTGTATATTATTAATCCAGTTTATGGTATGCAATATAAAGAAATGCGTATCTTTGTCAGTCAAAACCTTTAATTAAGGAGATAAAAATTATATGAACAATCAATTTTCACAAAGAGTTTCTGATATTATAACTTATAGCAAGGAAGAAGCCAATCGACTGAGAAATAGATATATCGGCCCGGAGCATCTTCTGCTCGGCATGCTACGTGACGGCGGAGGAAAAGCTATCGAGATATTGATGAAACTCGATATAGACTTGAAGCAAGTAAAAAAGCGTATTGAAAGTTTCTTGAGAGATGCCGAAGACGACACCCTATTACCCGATGCGGATGTGCCATTGTCGCCAATGGCCGCTAAGATATTGAAGATGTGCATTCTGGAAGCGCGCATTTTAAAGAGTTCAACAGCCGATGCCGAACATGTGCTGTTGGCTATACTGAAGGATGGCGACAACCTTGCTGCCACCGTCCTGGGAGAGAATCGGGTGAATTATCAAGCTGTATTTGAACAGCTTACAATGCAATCTACCAACCCGAATGCTGGTATGGGATTTCCGGAAGAAGAGGAAGAAGACGATGAAGACATGAATATGTCCCATCCCTCTCGCAATGCAGGACAGGGCGCGGCTTCTTCTTCTGCACAGACTGCATCGAAGAAGTCTTCCAATGATACTCCGGTCCTGGATAACTTCGGTACGGACATGACCCGTGCGGCAGAAGAAGGCAAGCTCGATCCGGTTGTAGGGCGTGAGCGTGAGATAGAACGCTTGGCGCAGATATTGAGTCGTCGTAAGAAAAACAATCCGGTGCTGATTGGTGAGCCGGGTGTCGGCAAGTCGGCTATTGTAGAGGGGTTGGCACTGCGTATCGTTCAAAAGAAAGTATCCCGTATCTTGTTTGACAAGCGGGTGGTAATGCTCGATATGGCTTCTGTTGTAGCCGGAACCAAATACCGCGGACAGTTTGAAGAGCGCATTCGCTCCATTATCAACGAGTTGCAGAAGAATCCGAACGTAATCTTGTTCATAGACGAGATTCATACTATTGTAGGCGCCGGTGCAGCTGCCGGTTCTATGGATGCAGCCAATATGTTGAAGCCGGCTTTGGCTCGCGGCGAAATACAATGTATCGGTGCTACCACGCTTGACGAATACAGAAAGAATATCGAGAAAGACGGTGCTTTGGAGCGTCGTTTTCAGAAAGTTATAGTAGAGCCCACTACTCCGGAAGAAACGCTCCAGATACTGAGAAACATAAAAGAGAAGTACGAAGACCACCATAACGTGAGCTATACGGACGAAGCGTTAGAGGCATGTGTCAAGTTGGCAGAGCGTTATATAACCGACCGTAACTTCCCGGATAAAGCCATTGATGCTTTGGACGAAGCCGGTTCGCGTGTGCATCTGACGAACATTAATGTTCCCAAAGAGATTGAAGAGCAGGAAAAGCTGATAGAAGACGCACGTGTTTTGAAGGCTGAAGCCGTAAAGTCGCAGAACTTTGAACTGGCTGCCAGTTATCGGGATAGAGAGAAAGAACTTTCCGCTCGCCTGGATGAAATGAAAGAGGAATGGGAAGCACGTCTCAAAGACGACCGTCAGCTCGTTGGAGAGGAAGAAATAGCCAATGTCATATCGATGATGTCCGGTATTCCGGTGCAACGTATGGCTCAGGCGGAAGGTCTTAAGCTTGCAGGTATGAAAGAAGATTTGCAGGCAAAAGTTGTGGCTCAGGATGCTGCGATAGAGAAACTTACCAAAGCCATCCTGCGCAGCCGTGTAGGCTTGAAAGATCCTAACCGCCCTATCGGAACGTTTATGTTTCTCGGTCCTACCGGCGTGGGTAAAACGCATTTGGCCAAGCAGTTGGCTAAATATATGTTTGGTTCCAGCGATGCGCTGATACGCATTGATATGAGCGAATATATGGAGAAATATACGGTGTCCCGTATGATTGGAGCGGCCCCGGGGTATGTCGGTTATGAGGAAGGCGGGCAGTTGACAGAGAAGGTACGCCGGAAACCTTATTCCATAGTGCTGTTGGACGAAATTGAAAAAGCTCACCCGGATGTGTTCAATATCTTGTTGCAGGTGTTGGATGAGGGACGTCTTACTGACAATTATGGCAGAACGATTGACTTTAAGAATACAGTTATCATCATGACCTCCAATATCGGTACCCGCCAGTTGAAAGAGTTCGGTCGTGGCGTAGGTTTTGCGGCACAGGCACGTACGGATGATAACGAGTACTCGCGCAGTGTGATTCAGAAAGCATTGAACAAGACCTTTGCTCCTGAGTTTCTGAACCGTTTGGATGAAATCATAACGTTTGACCAGCTTTCGTTGGATGCCATTACGAAGATTGTGGATATAGAGCTGAAAGGTTTGTATGAACGGATTGAAGCTATTGGTTATAAGATGGTTGTAGATGATGAAGCCAAGAGATTCCTTGCTGCCAAAGGCTACGATGTGCAGTTTGGCGCCCGTCCGTTGAAGCGTGCCATTCAGAATTATCTGGAAGACGGACTTTCGGAGCTGATTGTGTCTGCCGGATTACAGCCCGGTGATACGGTTAATGTTTCTGTCGATAAGGAAAAAGACGAGTTGAGTATAACCAAAGCCTAACAAGCCTTTATAATAAAACAGTCAAAATGTCAGTTCTCCGGGACTGGCATTTTTTTTGTGTTCAGTTTGCCAAAACAATAAAAATACAAATCTAAAAATATAAACTTAGTATGCAAAAAGGAAATATTGGGGTAACTACAGAGAATATCTTCCCCGTTATCAAAAAGTTTTTGTACAGTGACCATGAAATCTTCCTTCGTGAGTTAGTCTCTAATGCCGTCGATGCTACCCAGAAACTTAAAACACTGGCTTCTATCGGTGAGTTTAAAGGTGAGCTCGGTGATTTGACCGTGCATGTGTCTTTAGGCAAGGATACGATTACCGTATCCGATCGTGGTATCGGCCTGACGGCAGAAGAAATAGATAAATACATCAATCAGATTGCATTCTCGGGAGCTAACGACTTCCTGGAGAAATATAAGAATGATGCCAATGCCATTATCGGTCATTTCGGACTTGGCTTTTACTCGGCTTTTATGGTTGCCAAGAAGGTCGAAATCATCACCAAATCCTATCAGGATGGTGCTAAAGCCGTGAAATGGACTTGCGACGGTAGTCCGGAGTTTACCATCGAAGATACGGACAAGGCAGAACGCGGCACGGATATCGTTCTTTATATAGACGACGATTGCAAGGAATTCCTTGAAGAAGCGCGCATCTCTTCTCTTTTGAAGAAGTATTGCAGCTTCCTTCCTATTCCCGTTGCATTCGGAAAGAAAAAAGAGTGGAAAGACGGCAAGCAGGTTGAAACAGCCGAAGATAACATCATCAACAACGCTAATCCGTTGTGGACGCTGAAGCCCAGCGAATTAAAAGACGAGGATTACAAGAAGTTCTATCGCGACCTCTATCCGATGTCCGATGAACCCTTGTTCTGGATACATCTGAACGTGGATTATCCGTTCCATCTTACTGGTATTCTGTACTTCCCGAAGGTAAAGAGCAATATAGAGTTGAACAAGAACAAAATCCAGCTTTATTGTAATCAGGTCTATGTAACGGACTCTGTAGAGGGTATTGTTCCGGACTTTCTGACATTGCTGCACGGTGTACTCGATTCGCCGGATATTCCGCTGAACGTGTCCCGTTCCTATTTGCAGAGTGACTCCAATGTGAAGAAAATCTCTACATATATTACGAAGAAAGTATCCGACCGCTTGCAATCCATATTCAAGAACGACCGTAAGCAATTTGAAGAGAAGTGGAACGATTTGAAAATCTTCATTAACTACGGAATGCTCACACAAGAGGATTTCTATGATAGGGCAAAGGATTTCGCCCTTCTTTCCGATACGGATGACAAGTATTATACCTTCGAAGAGTATAAGACCTTGATAAAGGATAGCCAGACGGATAAGGATGGCAATCTGATTTATCTGTATGCCAACAACAAAGATGAGCAATACAGCTATATCGAGGCTGCCAAGAATAAGGGATATAATGTGCTGTTGATGGGCGGCCAGCTTGATGTTGCCATGGTAAGCATGCTGGAGCAAAAGTTCGAGAAAGTGCGTTTCACCCGTGTAGACAGTGATGTCGTTGACAATCTGATAGTGAAGGAAGACAAGGCGAAAGATGTCTTGGAAGCCGATAAACAGGAGGTTCTCTCTGTTATCTTCAAGAGCCAGTTGCCGCAGATAGAAAAGACAGAGTTCAATGTAATGGCTCAAGCTTTGGGTGAAAATGCTTCACCGGTCATGATTACTCAAAGCGAGTACATGCGTCGTATGAAAGAAATGGCTAATATCCAGGCAGGAATGAGTTTCTATGGCGAAATGCCGGACATGTTCAACCTGGTATTGAATGCCGACCATAAGCTGGTAAAAGAGATTCTGGCTGATGAAGACAAGGAATGTGCGGCTGCCGTTGCTCCGATTCAAAAAGAAATGGACGATGTAAATACTCGTCGTAATGAATTGAAAAAGAAGCAGGAGGGCAAGAAAGATGAGGATATTCCTACAATCGAAAAGGATGAGGTAAATGATTTGGATAAGAAGTGGGAAGATTTGAAAAACCGGAAAAATGGATTGTTTGCCGACTATGCCGCTCAGAATAAGGTTGTCCGTCAACTTATTGATTTGGCATTGCTTCAAAATGGCATGTTGAAAGGTGAAGCTTTGAATAATTTTGTAAAGAGAAGCATCGATTTGATTAAATAAGCCCCTTTAGATTTCTATTATAACAGGGCATTGCAGCTAATATGAGTTGTAATGCCCTTTTTTTGTCTGTTTTTTCGTAATAGGTCTGTTTTTTTTCGTTGGATACGAGGTTTTTGGAAACAATTGTCTATATTTGAGCATTGAATAAATTAGTATATTTCACTCGAAACCGTATTCATGAAAAGATTTTTTTTGTTTTTGTCAGCCTGTTTATTGCTTCTGCCGTTTGTGCAAGCTCAGAAAGTAGGACTTGTTTTGAGTGGCGGAGGTGCGAAAGGCATGACCCATATCGGTATCATTCGCGCTTTGGAGGAAAACAATATTCCTATCGACTACATTACGGGTACTTCTATGGGAGCTATCATAGGTTCACTCTATGCTATGGGGTACTCTCCCGATGATATGGAGGCTTTATTGCGTTCCGAAGACTTCAAACGCTGGTATTCAGGACAGGTAGAACCCGAATACGGATATTATTTCAAACAGAACCGGCCGACCCCGGAGTTTTTCAATATCCGTTTCTCCTTTAAGGACTCGCTGCATATCAAGCCTCAGATACTTCCTACAAGCATGGTAAATCCCATTCAGATGAATCTGGTCTTTGTGGAGCTATTTGCACGGGCTACGGCTGCATGCAGCGGCGATTTTAACCGCCTGTTTGTGCCTTTCCGGTGTATTGCCTCCGATGTATATAACAAGAAACCGTTGATTATGCGTAGAGGAGATTTGGGAGATGCGGTACGCGCTTCCATGAGTTTTCCGTTTGTTTTCAAACCGATAGAGATTGATAGCGTTTTAGCTTATGACGGTGGAATTTATAATAATTTCCCCACAGATATTATGCGTGAGGACTTTAAACCGGAAGTCATCATAGGTAGCGTGGTAGCCGCCAACCCCGGTAAGCCGAAAGAGAATGATTTGATGAGCCAGCTTGAAAATATGATTATGCAGAAGACGGATTATACTCTTCCGGATTCTTTAGGCATTATTATGACATTCAAGTATGATGATGTAAGCCTTTTGGACTTTGACCGTTTGCAGGAGTTGCACGATATCGGCTATAACCGGACTATCAGTTTAATGGATTCTATAAAAGGCCGTATTCATCGGAGGGTAAGTGCGGAAAATGTTCGTTTAAGGCGGTTGGTCTACCGCAGTAATTTGCCTCAATTCCGCTTTAGGGACATCTATATAGAGGGCGCCAATCCACAACAGCAGGCGTATATCAAAAAAGAATTTCATGACGAAGACCATGAGGTGTTTACATATGAAGATTTGAAACGTGGATATTTCCGTTTGCTGTCTGATAATATGATATCGGAGATTATACCTCATGCTGTATATGACTCTGAAAACGACTTGTATTCGCTGCATCTAAAAGTGAAAATGGAAGATAATTTTTCTGTAAGGATGGGTGGAAGTGTATCGACAACCAGCTCTAATCAGATTTATTTGGGGTTGGGTTATCAGGACTTGAATTATTATTCCAAAGAAATAACCCTTGACGGCCAGATTGGCAAGGTATATAATAATGCGCAGCTTATGGCCAAGATAGACCTTCCTACCCGTATTCCAACCTCTTACCGCCTTATTGCTTCTTTAAGTACATTCGATTATTATAAAAAGGACAAACTCTTTTCTAAGAATGATAAGCCCTCTTTTAACTCTAAAGATGAACGTTTTGTCAAGCTGATGGTAGCCTTGCCTTTTTTGGCCAATAAACGGGCGGAAATAAGCATCGGATATGGGAAACTTCAAGACAATTACTTTCAGTCCAGCGTGATTAATTTTGACAAGGACCGTTCGGATAGGAGTACCTACAACCTTTTGGGAGGGGCTATCGGCTTTTATGGGAGTAGCGGCAGAGGCGTTTCGCGCGCTTTTGGAGCGTCCCGAAGGTGCTCGATCCAATCCGTCGGCCGAGACGCTGCGGGAGAGCGAGGGCGCTTCGGAAAGCGTTCGCGTGAGCGGTGCCGAGGGCAAGGTCGAGCCCGGGGCGCCCGATCGCGTTGAGGCGCCGCAGCCGCTCGAGCAGGCGGCCGACCTTTCGTCGGTTCGTCCCGAGCCCCTCAGTCCCGTCGAGCTCTATCGCCTGCAGTTCTCGGTCAACATGCATGTTTTCGAAACGAAGGCGATGAAGGGCGTTCGCGATGCCGCCGCGTCGCGCCTTGACGAGATCGTTCGGTCCTCGGGCTGATGCGAACGCAAAGAATCTCAACCCGTTGATGTCCGTATAGCTCGAGAGAGCGTCCGAAATAAGAAAAAGAGAACCGATATGAAAGCGTTTACCAACATTGAGGACGACCGCAAGGCGCGTGCACCTTAAAGACGCAGAAGAATCTTTCTTGTCGCAGATTTTGCAGGAGAATGTGCCGGAAAAGTATTATTTGAGTCAGAGAGCGTGTTCGGGAATTTTAAGAAGAGCCTCTGCTCGCGGCAAGGAACTGCCGGAACTGCTGAAACGGGCATTGGAGAAACAGGCACAATATGTTTAAACGATCAAGGCGGAGAACGTATAGATGTGACGCAAGACAAAACAACTACATTGAGAGCACAGGCACATCATCCGCCGTGTGTAATGTTTGAAAATCACTCTCAAGATACAAGATATATAGGTCCGTTGGAAGTATCGCAGACAGTGCTTGCAACTTTCGGAACGGGCGGTAATAATCAGCCGTTTGTCGTGCATACACCAAAAACTTTAAAAATCAGATGCGGATGTGACGGCGGCGGTAAAGGTGCATTGATACAAGAAAATAAGTCGGCAACATTAAGCTGTAATAATGACCAGACCTTATTTGAACCGAAAGCATATGGGATATGCTCAAACGATAGCAATTCGATGAAGTCTGACAATCCGAACAGCGGAATATATGCGGCAGATACTTCTCGCACCATTGACTGCGGAGGTGTAAATCCGTCATCTAATCAAGGAGGTATGGCTGTTGTTGCATTGCAGGGTTCAATAATTGGACGTAAGGAGAAAAACGGACCGAACGGCAGCGGATTTAATCAGGATACATCATTTACATTAAATACAGTTGACCGACATGCGGTTGCATACGGAATTGACCGTGCTGCATACAAAAAGGCACAAGATGCCGACATTGCGGAAATTCGTAAGGGAAACTATAACTTTAAGGGAATACGAGGGTAGTATATACACAAATAAAGGCTGTACTTTTTGTTATAGTAATGGTATTGATAAAGTCCTCATATAACGGTAATATGTGTACAACAAAAAGATAAACAGACCGAGAAAACGGAGGAAAACAAAATGCTAAAATTAAAGAAACTTTACAGCCTTATCAACCGAAACGCAACAATAAAATTGGTTAATGAAAAACATACAGACGTTTATTTCTGCGGAACAGTTAAAGATATTCCTGACCAATATGATTTATGGAAAGTAGTTGACCTTTTTGAACTAAACAGCTATGAATATGAGATTATGATTACAGAAAAATAAGAAAATACAATTTTTAAACCGCCTTAAATGGCGGTTTTTTGTATGAAAATTTTTAATGACAAGAAATTTATACGAATGGAGGTGATACGCTTGGCACAGAGGGGCAGAAAGCCGAAACCAACGGCAGTAAAACAGCTTGAGGGTAATCCAGGCAAGAGACAGTTAAACGCAAATGAGCCGAAACCTGCGGCTCGTGCACCGTCTTGTCCGAAATGGCTTGAAGATGATGCGAAAAAGGAATGGAGACGTCTTGCGAAACAGATGGAACAGCTCGGTATTCTAACAGAAGTTGATATGGCGGCTTTTGCGGGATATTGCCAAGCTTATGCACGTTGGAAAGAAGCAGAAGAATTTATATCAAGACACGGTGCTATTGTCAAAACTCCGAGCGGATATTGGCAGCAAGTGCCGCAGGTATCTATTGCTCAGCAGTATATGAAACAGATGAGCAAGTTCTGTGAACAGTTCGGTCTTACTCCTGCGTCAAGGTCAAGAATTGTAACAGACAAAGGCAATGACAGCAGTTATGACGCTATGGAACAGCTTCTTTCATTAGGCGGAGAGAAAAAGTAATGTATGATGAAAATAAAGCAAAACGTGCAGTTACATTTATAAATGCACTTAAACATACAAAAGGCAAATGGCGGGGTGTGCCTTTTGAATTGCTGCCGTGGCAGGATAAAATAATAAATGATGTGTTCGGTACGGTAAAGGAGAACGGATACAGACAATACAACACAGCATATGTTGAAATACCGAAGAAGATGGGTAAGTCAGAACTTGCAGCAGGAGTGGCGCTGTATCTTACATGCGGTGACGGTGAATGGGGTGCAGAAGTATACGGCTGTGCAAGTGACCGTCAGCAGGCAAGTATTGTGTTTGATGTGGCGGTGGATATGGTCGAACAATGTCCTGCTTTGAAAAAGAGAATTAAGCCTGTTATGTCAGTAAAAAGACTTGTGTATAAACCGACTAATTCATATTATCAAGTGCTGTCGAGTGAGGCTTTTACAAAACACGGTCTTAATGTTCACGGCGTAATATTTGATGAACTGCATTCACAGCCGAACCGTGAAGAGCGTAGATGAAGGCACAACAAGGACAGATACAATGAATTTGGAGCGTCAAAGG
>OGZH01000710.1_pt1 | contig 22684 bp, 21 predicted proteins | sample 1576741 | NCBI WGS metagenome assembly OGZH01 (sample SAMEA3541560, study PRJEB24748) | human gut metagenome | biome: human gut; feature: human-associated habitat; material: faeces | place: China | collected 2012 | reverse complement strand
TGCAGATTGTACTTTCCTGCGTTTTAAGCAGTAATCTGAAAAAGGAAACGCTGGTTGAAAGAATAAGGTATCAGGGATAGCAAGGCAGGAAGTAAACAAAGAGGTTATGAGCATGGTTGGCAGCTATGCAGACTAACAAAGATGCAATATCTATCATACAACAGCAGGCAGATACAGATGATAATTTTTATGATGACGTTATTGCACAGAGCGCATTGAATTGGATGGAAACAGATTGACGGCAGCAGTTAAAAATATTTGTGTTGTAAAAAGCAATACATGGTGGTACACTATAAGAAACAGGAGGTGCATACTATGGCAACAAAAACTGCAAATGTAACAGCACGAATTCAACCGAATATAAAAGAGCAGGCAGAGGCAATTCTTGACAGACTTGGAATTCCTGTATCTGTATTCATAGATATGACTTACAGACAGGTTATTATGCGTGATGGAGTACCATTTTCACTAGATATTCCGGATAAACTTGTTACAAGAGATTCTATAACACAAGCTGAATTTGATACGATGATGCAGACCGGGCTTGCACAGGCAAAAAAGAACGATTCTGTATCTGTTGATGAGGCTTTTAATCAATTAAAGTCGGAGATATAGTGCATGAATGAATATGAGGTAAGGGTAACAAGGCAGGCATTAGAGCAGATGAAAGAGATAGTTCATTATATTTCAAATGATCTAATGGCACCGGATGCAGCAGGTAATCTGCTTGACAAGATGAAAGCAGAGATTACTAAGTTGTCGAGTTTTCCGAAAAACCATGCCTTGATTGATGAAGAGCCATGGAGGACTGAAGGAGTACGCAAGATTGTTGTTAAAAATTTCCTGATTTACTATTGGGTTGATGATGAAAATAACAGAGTCCAGGTAACAGCAGTTATTTATAGCAGGAGAGACCAGATCAGGCAGCTAAGTAATATGGATATGGAGTAGTGGCTTAATCCATAAGGGTTACTATAAAAGTATATAGTTGCAAATATATAAAACTGAATATACGCAATGAAAGAAGCAGATATGTGGAAATATTCCATGTGTCTGTTTTTTTCATGCCCTAAAGATAACAACAAGTATCAGAGAAGCTTGTTTCATACAGTTATATATCCCACACCGCAGGGACAACCGAAGAAATAATTATATTAGCAAAAAAAATATTGTATAGGTGATAAAAGAAAGTTATAATCCGTTTTAAGAATAATAATACACTTTGCGGAGGTATCTTTTATGAGTAGTGAAATTATTCAAACATTAGAAGCGATATTATCTCTAGGAATAGCATTTGTGTGTGTGAGTTTATCAAAGTATAGGTATCAAGAAAATGAGAAATATGCAGTCAAGTATAAGAATAATGCAAAAATGTTGATAATTCGATTGATAATAACAGAAATATTTAAATGTGGGAGTATTTTGATGCTGATAGGTATAATAATTAAGGTATTATCTATTTTTCTTGCTCTTTATATACTTATTCCACTACTTATTGCACTTCATATGATATTTTTTAATTCGGATTATTTGAAAGGAGTTATGACATTTACAAAAGGTATTTACTATGTTGGGTTGACTATCATTTCAATAATTCAAGTTTTTTTTACAACTGCAAATGTTGCTGAACTTGCATTAGGCTTTACGTTATCACTAGCAATATTTGAAAGCATAACAGCTTTAGATGATGGTTACAAAAATATGAAGAAATCAAAATAAATGATGATTTTTATTTTATAAGCAGTTAGTCTTAGGATTAACTGCTTTTTTTCATACCCAGAAAGGAGTGATTGATTTATGCGTAAGATTTGGAACAAAGGACACTGTATCAGAGCCAGCGACAAACACCTTGTCTATCATTTTTTCATAGGGACGCTTCTGTTTGTATTCGTGGCGGTTCTTCTGCTATTGAATATGAAACAGTTCATGCGTACCGATTGGGAGCATTTCAGCTTGTTAGAAAACAGCTTGACGCTTTCCCATTACAACTTCATAACCATACTGATAGCGACTGGTGGCATTTTTTGAAATGCTGGGGACGAAAGAAAGCGTGAGCTTACTTAGCCAGTTAAAGAAAATCGTTATGTTAGGGCGACAAGCAGGCTATTTCCTTATCGTTGCCTGCCAGCGTTCAGACGCAAAGTATTTTAGCGACGGTATCAGAGATAACTTCAATTTCCGTGTGGGGTTGGGGGCGTATCAGCGAATTAGGTTACGGTATGCTGTTTGGTTCAGATGTGAAAAAGCAGTTTTCCAGAAGCGTATCAAGGGGCGTGGCTATTGTGATGTGGGAACAAGCGTGATAAGCGAATTTTACACGCCTTTAGTCCCGAAAGGCGACGGCACGGACTAGCCGTTGCTGGTGTGGCGTGCATAAAAGTTATTGATATATCATTTCTACTTTGATAAACTTTTCTATAAAAAAAGGGATGTGAATAGTATGGAATTATATATTGATGAGTCTGGAAATACAGGCTGTGTTACATCAAAAAATAATAAATTTAATTTTGATAATCAACGTCATTTTGTTTTATGTGCAATTAAAGTAAAAGATTATAATGAGAAACAACAGCTTATTAAAAAATATAAAATATTTAAGCAAAAATTTGGTGTTGTAGACGAAATCAAAGGTAGTGATTTAATGACAAAAGAATATAATGACGCACTAGAATATTTTATAGACAATGTATTGGACGATAAGCATTTTGAGATTTGTATTTATGATAAAAAGTTTTATTTATCCACGTTGTTATTATTATTTCTCTTGGGAAATGAGTTTCAAACTCAATTTCCTATTCAGTTTTATATTTTAGCAGGCGAATTGACTTTTGGTGACGATGATTTATTGTTGGAGTATTGTGAATTATCAAAGAACCCTACTGATGAGAAGTTGGAGCAATTTTTGAAAAATATAATTCAATATAAATTTCGAGAAATTCCAACAGACAATAACCCTCTTATTCTCTTGGCAAATCGTATTTTAGAGAAAAAAGAATATGACTGCTGGTTAAAGGATATTTTATCGTATGGAAGTTATGAAAATCCAAATTATATAAATGTCATAAATCTGAATTGTTTATCTGAACTTATCTTAACTTTGAAGTGGCAAGAAAATCTTTCTAATTCTTCCATTCAAATTCATCATGATAAGATAGACGGTTATGATAAGACCTTTATTTCTGAGCTGAAAGAATTTAATGTCAATTTAGATTTTATAGATAGCAAGGAAGATGAAGTTATTCAAATATCCGATAATGCAGTTAGTGTATTTGCTAAATGTATCAATCAAGTTATTTTACGATTTGAAGAAAAAAAGGAATGGGATAATAGCAGTCAATGGATAATGGAACAATACTCTAAAATAATAAATAAAGTATCGATACAAAATATTAAATTTACTATTCCTATGCAAAATTGGGCAGTTTCACTTTGTGTAAAAGAAATGTTTGATAAAACATACTCTAAACAAAATAGAAACAATCTTTTCTTTAATGAGCTTTATCAGAGATGTATGGAAGTAATTGTATTTGATATAGCCAGTAAAAATTTTGATTTTAAATCAATGTTAAATTTGTTGAAGCAATAGTTTACAAAGCAGTTAGTCTTAGAATTGACTGCTTTTTTCTTACCTAAAATTAGATTGGAGTGATTACATGAACGATATTTTTAAGGATATTCAGGCAAAAGTTGGCTGTGAATACATTTCTGACCTGCCCTCTTACAAGCGTAAGGTGTGGCAGAAAATGAAACGACTGAACCCTGCCGATTATGAAGAAAGACAGTTAGAAGATTTTTCTAAGTATGCGTTTGGTATGTCATTCAAATATGTTTTTGATATGCCTTGAGATAGTAGATTGATCTCATTGAAATAGCTCTGCCTTGATAGATTGATAGAAGAAATCAGTGTAGGTGAGTATGAATCATATGAGCTACATATGGTCATGTAGGAACCTGTATTAATTATAGCCAGTTGACAAACCAGTCTGTATTAAATCATGTGAAATCACAGTATAATAGCATAACTTTGGAAAATGAGATGAAGCCTGACAGTTTACTTGGGGGATATGCAAATAAAATATCTGTTTCACAGGCAAAAAGTATGGGATATTATATTCCGGATAATTACAAAGAATCTACTGTCCCGAAGATTAATTTTGATACAGTAGATAGGGCATGCTGTCGATATTTGTTCTTGTGTGTATCTCATAACATATCAGGCATTACACAGTCCAACTTTTCGTCCGCATGCCCCATTGGGCGGTGGAATTTAGAAATTCATTTTTGGCAAAAAAATATAGGCTTATCAAGGCTTGACTTAATTTAACATCTCAAATATAATAATTGCATACATCAGAAAACGTTCACTCTTCACCGGATGAGTGGTTAAAGCGTCTGGGAGCAAATCGTAGGTGCAGTAATTTACACTGTAAGATTTGTTTCCGGGCGCTTATTTATTTTGGAGGATAGATGCAATATGAATAAGAAAAAAGAATTATTGGTACAGATTATGTGGGAGCTTGCAGGGAGCATCTTTTATGCAATAGGTATATATAATTTCGCCTTGCAGGCTGAGTTTCCTATGACAGGGTTTTCGGGTATTTCGATTATTTTATACCGGCTGTTTAATATTTCCATTGGTTTATCAACGGTCCTGCTTAATATTCCGGTTGCGATACTATGCTGCAAATTATTGGGCAGGAAATTTTTTGTCAGTTCAATACGATGCATGCTTTTGTCTTCTTTTATTGTTGACTATGTTGCGCCGTTATTTCCGGTGTATCAGGGAGACAGACTGCTTGCGGCATTGTGCACAGGTGTATTTTGCGGAATAGGTTATGCCATGATTTATACAAGAAATTCTTCAACAGGAGGAGCTGATTTTATCATCATGGCTGTAAAAGCATTGCGGCCTCATTTATCGATGGGCAACATCTCTTTTCTTACTGATGTCGGAATTATTCTGGTTGGAGGACTTTTGTTTCGGGATATTGACGGAATGATTTACGGCATGATAGTGAATATACTGTCTGCGGTTGTTATTGATAAAATGATATATGGCATGAATTCAGGCAAAGTAGCCTTTATCGTCACAAAAAATGGAAAGAGAATATGCGATGTAATTGATGAATGCAGTCAGCGCGGAAGCACTATTCTTAAGGCGCAGGGAGGATATAAGCAGGACGATATTCAGGTGGTAATGTGTGCATGCAACAGTAAGGAAATGTACCAGGTGCGTAAATCCGTAAAAGATACAGACCAGGATTCTTTTATTGTGGTTGTTGAGTCTCATGAGGTGCACGGAGAGGGCTTTAAAATGACAAATATTGGAGAAGCGGAGAACTGAAACATACCTGAAACAAATATAGTGTGAAGATTGTATATTAGCTTGAAAAAAGCTATACTAATATAATGATGTAGCGGTTTTATGGCTGAAATTATATATTTGGGAGGTAATTACATGTTAGAAAACTGGATTAAACCACAAATTCCGGAGGAGGAAGAGCTGGATGAGCGCCTGCATGCAGCGCGCTCTAAGCTGTCTGTGCTTCAGATGCAGATTAAGGAGCATGGACTGCCTGTACTTGTGCTGTTTGAGGGCTGGGGTACTGCAGGAAAGGGCAGTGTGCTCGGTAAGGTAATCAAGAATATTGATCCGCGATTTTTCAAGGTCGCAACCATGGACGAGCCGACAGAGGAGGAAAGACGCAAGCCTTTTTTATATCGGTATTTTGTAAAGATTCCGGCAAACGGGAAGCTTGAGTTTCTTGATTCGGGCTGGATGGATGAGGTAGTAAAGGATGTACTGCACGACAATATAGGAGAGAAGGAGTACAAGAAGAAAATTGAAAGCGTGAAGCGCTTCGAGCGACAGCTGACTGACAATGGTTATCTTGTTATGAAATTTTTCTTCCAAATCAGCCGGAAGGAACAAAAAAAGCGTATTGAGGTATTAAAGGAGAATAAGGATACCAGATGGCGTGTCAGTGGAGATGAAGACTGGCAGAATAAGCATTATGACAAGTGTATGCATGTGTTTGACAGATATCTGAATGATACAAATTCGCCTGCAGATCCTTGGTATATAGTTGATGCAAAGAATAGAAAATGGGCTGAGCTTCAGGTGCTGGAGACGCTGGTTAGTGGAATAGAGACCGCACTTAAAAACAGTAATCTTGCTGTGCCGCTGTTACAGAATGTGTTCCCTCTTGAGAAGATTCCAAAGCTTTCTGAGATATCACTTGATAAGGAACTATCTGATGAAGAATATAAAAAGGAGCTCAAAAATCTGCAGTCTAAGCTTAGCGAGCTGCATAACAAGCTATACAGGCGAAAGATTCCTGTTGTCATAGCATATGAGGGCTGGGATGCAGCAGGAAAGGGTGGAAATATAAAGAGAATCACAGGGGCGCTGGATCCGAGAGGCTTTGAGGTGCATCCGATTGCAAGTCCGCTGCCAAACGAGAAAGCCAGACACTATCTGTGGAGATTTTGGAATCGTCTTCCTAAGACCGGGCATATAGCTATTTTTGACAGGACATGGTATGGCAGGGTTATGGTAGAAAGACTAGAGGGCTTTTGCAGCGAGAATGAATGGCAGCGTGCCTACAATGAGATTAATGAATTTGAAAAGGAGCTGTCAGACTGGGGTGCTGTCATCATAAAGTTCTGGGTGCAGATTGATAAGGATACACAGCTGGCTCGATTTGAGGAACGCCGGAATACTCCGGAAAAGCAATGGAAGATTACCGATGAGGACTGGAGAAACAGAGAAAAATGGGATCTGTATGAGACTGCTGTAAATGAGATGCTAAAGAAAACCAATACCACTTACGCACCATGGCATGTGCTTGAGTCAAACGACAAGAAATATGCGAGAATCAAGGCTCTTAAGATTGTGATTGATGCGATTGAAGCTGCTTTGGATAATAAAACAAATAAAAAGTAAAAACAGATGTATATAAACAGAGATATGTAAAAAAGAAGCCGGAATAAATCCGGCTTCTTTTAAAGTGTTGGTAAATTAATTTGGGTACAAAAAATGCGCCTCCAGGGGCTCGAACCCTGCACACCCTGATTAAGAGTCAGGTGCTCTACCAAATGAGCTAGAAGCGCAAACATCTGTGTGAATATCTGTGTCACACGGACAAATGATATTATACACAGGGTTTTACAAAAATGCAAGTACTTTTTTTAAAAAATTAAAAAAATTATAAAAAAGACTTTAAAACACTAAGTACTCCGTTTTCCCAGTAAGGCGCACAGGTGTGTTTTGCGGCTGCGATAACTTCCTGGCGGGCATTTGACACGGCGTAGCTTATACCGGCATTTTGAAGCATCTCAATATCATTCAGATTGTCACCGAAACAGCATACTTCGTCCGGAAGCAGGTCGAATCTGTCTATTAGGTATGAGAGTGCAGTCCATTTGCTGACACCCTTTGCGTTGCAGTCTACCCATTCCTTGCCGGCGGCTGCCAGGTGAGCTTTTTTATTCCATGCCGGAATGAAAACCGGTGTACACAGCTCTTCGCATTTGTCGGGATGAAAGACAGTGAATTTGATGATGTCATTTCTGTCAAGCCTTGTGATGTCATCAACCTCACGCATCTCAAAGCCGTATGAATCACGAAGCAGATGAAAGATTGGGCTGCCACCATCCTCTGCAAAGCAGAAATCAGGAGTAGCAGCAAAGTAATCGCATGCAGGCAGCTCATCGCGGACCATCCGGCACATGCCCTTCCATATATCCTCGTCCATAGGATAGGTTTTTAGGATTTCCTTTGGAGTGCGCACGACTGTTCCTCCGTCTGTTATATACAAAAGCTTGTGCTTTATCGGAGCAAACAGCTTAAATTCGCTTGAAAACTGTCTGCCGGAACAGACTACAAATATTATTCCTTTGTCTATGAGCCTGTCGATGACAGACATGTACTCAGGATCTATGAGCAGTGAGCCATCCTTTACAAGTGTTCCGTCTATATCTGTTGCTATTAGTTTTATCATTATTTATCTCCCAGGGCGTATATCTTTTGAATATTCAACTATATCATTATAAGAAATTATAATCTCATATGCAAGGGACTTATAGTGTATTTATTACTGTTTGTGAAAGAAAAAACCAGAATATATTGAAAGTTTCCTGCTCATATTGTATCATAGTAATACTGGCTTCATCTTTAATGCGTTGAAGCAATGAAAACTAAGGGGACGATATTTACTATGATAGTAGCACTTATTGAAAAAGTTTATTCTTTCTTGTGGGGAGATCTGATACACATTCCACTGCCCGGCGGTGGGAGCGTGGGAATCTCACTGCTCATAATTCTTTTGATTCCGACAGGAATTTATTTCACTGTAAGGACAAGACTTTTACCAATCAGAATGTTTCCGGACATGATAAAGGCGCTGACGGGTAAAAAGGAAAATAAGGACAGCCTGTCCACGTTCCAGACACTCATTGTCTCTACGGCGACGAGAGTGGGCATGGGCAATCTGGTTGGTGTTGTGGCTGCCATATCAGTGGGAGGCGCAGGTGCGGTTTTCTGGATGTGGATAACAGCCATTATAGGTTCATCCACGGCTTTTGTGGAGGCTACACTGGCACAGCTTCACAAGGAGCCGGATCCATTGTACTCAGGCTATCGTGGAGGTCCGGCGTATTACATACACCATTACTTTGAGGATAAATCAGGCAAAAAGAAAAAACATGTTATTATAGCTGTTTTGTTTGCTATATCCGGACTAATCTGCTGGTGTGGCATAAGTCAGGTTATAAGCAATTCAGTTACATCGTCATTTGAAAATGCATTTGGCATACCACCTATTTACACTACCGTAATTTTAGTTGCAGTGGCTGCTGTAATAGTGCTTAGGAAAAATGCTACGGTAAAGGTGCTTGACATAGTTGTTCCTATCATGGCGGTGTGCTATTTTGCCATAACCATTTTTATCATAATTAAAAATATAGGCATGATGCCATCGGTTTTTTCAAGGATATTTGAGGAAGCCTTCGGTATCAGGCAGGTGGCTGCGGGAGGCTTTGGAGCGGTGCTCATGAATGGTGTAAAGAGAGGTCTTTTTTCAAATGAGGCAGGCTCAGGCTCAGCTCCATGCGCTGCAGCGGCGGCAGAGTGCGATACTCCTGTAAAGGCAGGACTGACGCAGGCGCTCGGTGTATTTATAGATACGATAGTGATTTGCAGCTGTACGGCAATGATCATGCTCACTGCACCGGAGAATATAGTGGCAGGGAAAGAGGGCATGGATTTATTACAGTCAGCTATGAGGTATCATCTTGGAGATTTTGGAGTTATTTTTATAGCAGTCACATTGTTTTTATTCAGTTTTTCCACCTTCCTTGGTATACTTTTTTATGCAAGGAGTAATGTTGCGTATCTGTTCGGGGATAACTGGATTTCACAGACAATGTACAAGGTGCTGGCTCTTGTTATGCTGTTTGTAGGCGGTATCGCGGCATACACATTTGTCTGGGATCTCGGAGATGTAGGAATCGGCCTTATGACTATATTCAATACAGGTATTCTCTATCTGATGGGTGGACAGGCAATAAAGGAGCTGCGAGTCTTTGAGGAGAGTAATAAAGCACAAAGCAATAGTCAATGCTCACAGCAGGGTGATAACGTAACGCAATAACAATAGGAGAGATATATATGAAAAGAGAATCATTTAAATCACGTCTGGGATTTATACTGGTAAGTGCAGGATGCGCTATAGGAATAGGCAATGTATGGCGTTTTCCGTATGTGACAGGGCAAAATGGTGGAGGCATTTTTGTACTGTTTTACCTTATATTTTTGGTATGCATGGGGCTTCCGGTGCTTACCATGGAGCTTGCTGTAGGCCGAGCCAGCAGAAAAAGTGCTGTGATGAGCTACAAGGCACTTGAGAAGGAGGGCAGTAAATGGCATATTCACGGATGGATAGCCATGTTTGGCTGCTACATGCTCATGATGTATTACACAACAGTCTCAGGCTGGATGGTTGCGTATTTCTTTAAATTCCTAAAGGGAGATTTTACATCAGGCATGAATGCAGATGATGCGGCAGCTGCATTTGGAAGCCTCCTTGCAAATCCAAAGCAGATGGCTTTTTGGATGATAATTACGGTAGTACTTGGCTTTTTGGTGTGCAGCCGTGGTCTGCAGAATGGACTTGAGAAAATCAGTAAATTTATGATGAGTGCTCTGCTTTTACTTATTATAGTCCTTGCAGTGCACAGTATCACGCTTTCAGGGGCATTGGAAGGAGTGAAATTTTATCTTGTTCCAAATCTGGATGCGGTTTCTGAGATTGGAATAAAGAATGTCATAACAGCAGCCATGAATCAGGCGTTTTTTACGCTGAGTCTGGGTGTAGCTGCGATGGAGATATTCGGCAGCTATATGGGAAAGGAACATACTCTTACAGGTGAGGGTGCCAAAATATGTGCTCTTGATACATTTGTGGCTATAATGTCAGGTCTTATCATTTTCCCGGCTTGCTTTAGCTATGGGGTGGAGGTAGGCGCAGGTCCGAGCCTTATCTTTATCACTTTGCCAAATGTATTTGTAAATATGCAGGGAGGCCGTATATGGGGTTGCCTTTTCTTCATGTTTATGACCTTTGCAAGCTTTTCAACCGTTATCGCAGTATTTGAGAATATCATGTCATTTGCCATTGATATGTTTGGCTGGTCCAGAAACAAGGCTGCGCTCGTAAATGGAGTGATAATTCTCATTGCAAGTATGCCGTGTGTGCTTGGATACAATGTGTGGAGCAATCTGCACCTCATAGGAGGCAGGGATGTGCTTGACAGCGAGGACTTTATGGTAAGCAATCTGCTTCTTCCGATTGGCTCCCTTGTCTATCTGCTTTTTTGCGTGACAAAGTGGGGCTGGGGCTTTGATAAGTATATAGATGAGGCAAATACAGGAGCAGGACTTAAGATTTCAAGGAAGCTTAAGCCGTATTTTCAGTTCATACTGCCGCTTTTAATTTTGTTTATTTTTATCCAGGGATTGATATAGTTATGTATTTTTTGGAAATCAGACAGGAGAGTGTAAAACATGTTAGATCAGAATACTTTTATAGAGACAGTACAGAGCGTGGCCGAGATTATCCGTACTTCAGCGGAGCCGATAGGCAGAGATGAAATCATGTCTTATTTTAAGGATATGGAGCTCAATAAGGCACAGGAGGACATGGTATTTGAATTTCTCATCACACCGCATGAGCAGGAGAATGAGAGTGCAGGCGATTATGAGGATGAATCAAATGAGGACGAATTACATGGGGATGAAGCGTCTGAAAATGCTGCATTGAACAATATAATTTACTCAGAAGGCGATTCGATGGATGCCATAGCAGGTGGGAAAAATAATAAAGATAATCAGGATAATGAAGCTGAGCCTGACATAGATGAGGACAGTCTCATACCGGATTCACCTATGTTTAGGATGTATCTTGAGGAGCTTGAAGAGATGCCTGATTACACGAAAGCCGAGCAGGACGATATGTACAAAAAGCTGCTCGCGGGTGATGAAAGTGTGATACACACTATATCAAATTTCTGGCTCAAAAGTGTACTTGCCATGGCAAAGAAGCTTGCAGTTACATCAGAGGGCTTTGAGGACGTAGTGCAGGAAGGAAATATGGGGCTTTTCATGTGCCTTACCGAGCTCTGCGGCTGCGGGGATGAGATAGATGTGGAAAAAGAGCTTCTGGATGCCATAGAGGAGTCTATGAAAGCTTGTATCAGAGAGCAGACAGGTGAGGCTGAGAGCGAGAATACTGTGGTAGGAAAGGTTTCCTTAGTAAACCGTGCAGTGGAGCAGTTCAAATCTAATAAGGGCTGTGAGCCGAGCATTGGTGAGCTTTCAGGCTACACCGGTGTGGATGAGGAGGAGCTTGAAAAGCTTCTTGAGCTTATCAAAAAGGCTGATGTGGAGAAAAATAAACAGGACAGTAGATAATCTGTGTCATTTGTAGATTTGTGTCATATATTAAACCATACCTGAATATATGAAAGGATGGAAAATATATGGCACGATTTACTAATCAGGCACAGCTTCGTTATGGCAACAATGTAGCCAATTCAAATATAGCAGTCGGAGAAATACTGGAGGTGCTTTCTGCTACGAAAACAGCAGTCAAAAACACCTACAATCAAAACGATACAATAACTTATGTGGTGAGTATCGTAAACTCCGGAAATACCGCAATAAACGGTCTGACACTTTCTGACAATCTGGGTGCTTATACATTTAACACCAACACTCTTGTACCATTAACCTATGTGAATAACACCGTAAAATACTATACAAACGGCACACTCCAGGCAGCGCCTGCAGTAACCCAGGGACCGCCTCTTAGCATCACAGGCATAAATGTCCCGGCAGGTGGTAATGCAACTGTCATCTATGAGGCAGCGTTAAATGAGTATGCTCCTCTTGGCACAGAGGCATCTGTCACAAACACCGCTACAGTAAGCGGCACAGGAATCACTCCGGTCACAGCAGCAGAGACAGTAAATGCCGAGGCTGCACCAAATCTTGCAATTACAAAGTCTGTAAGCCCTGTTCCAGTGACGGAAAACGGTACACTGACCTATACCTTCAGGATTCAAAACTACGGAAGTGTTGCAGCTACCAATACCACAGGAGTGGTTATAACAGACACATTTGCTCCGGTTCTTAGTAATCTTACAGCGGCATTAAACGGCACAGCCTGGACTGCAGCTACGGATTACACTTACAATGAGGCGACAGGCACATTTTCTAGCACTGCAGGTGCAATCACTGTTCCGGCGGCAACCTACACACAGGATAGTACGACAGGAGCGTGGGTTGTCACACCGGGCGAGAGCACGCTTGTCATCACAGGAACCGTGTAGCAGCGGTGATTAATAAGGTTTAAGAATTGTTTAATTTGAGGGATAAAAGTTGAAATATTTATGCAAACTATGTAAAATAAATGTAGCTGTTTATGAATAAGATGATGAAGATGATCATCGGCAGTTTAAAATGATTAACCGGGGGATAAGACAAATGAATAATGCACAGTTAGTGATAGACGAAGTAAAAAAGGCAGTAAAGGGCAAGGATGATTGTATCATCAAGGCATTTGCTGCCTTTTTGGCAGGTGGACATATACTGCTTGAGGATGTGCCGGGAGTGGGAAAGACTACGCTTGCAGTAGCCTTTTCAAGGGCGATGGCTCTTGAGAATCACAGGGTACAGTTTACTCCGGATGTGCTGCCTGCGGATATACTTGGATTTTCGATGTATCAGAAGCAGACCGGAGAGTTTGTGTACCGCGAGGGTGCCGTGATGTGTAATCTGTTTCTGGCAGATGAGATTAACAGAACAAGTCCCAAAACACAGTCTGCGCTCCTGGAGGTTATGGAGGAAGGAAATGTCACTGTGGATGGAATAAGCAGGAAGGTCCCGGAGCCGTTTATAGTGATGGCCACTCAAAATCCAAAGGGCAGCGCCGGTACACAGCTGTTGCCGGAGTCACAGCTTGACAGGTTTATGATATGCATGAGCATGGGATATCCTTCACATGAAGCAGAGGTGGATATCGCAAAGGGCAAAAGTGTAAAGGCCGATGAGTATACGATAAAACCTGTTATGAATGCGCAGGGGCTTGTTGAGATGCAGGCTGATGTCGAGCAGGTGTTTATCCATGACAGTATTTACTCGTACATTGTGGATCTGGTTGATGCGACAAGGACAAGTCCTTATATTGAGCTTGGAGTGAGCCCGAGGGGTACGATTGCGTGTGTGAGGATGGCAAAGGCGTATGCGTATCTGAGTGGGCGAAGCTATGTTATACCGTCTGATGTGGTTTCTGTATTTGAGGATGTGACAAAGCACAGAATTGTGCTAAATACCAAGGCGAGAGTATCGCACGTATCAGAGCTTTCAGTGATAGATGAGATACTAAAGGCTGTTAAACAGCCGACAACTTATGTGAAAAAGGCGGGAAATCGTGATTAGTTTTTTGATAGGAATAATTACTGCAGCAATAGTTTTTTATATGTCGATGATATACGGTAATGCAGCGCTGGCGCTTTTGGGCAGCTTTATGTGTGTGTTTATGGTGCTGACATTTATAGCATTGCTTGTAAAGGCACACCGGGCAGTGGCAGCTATAAGCATTCCGATAGCTATCGCCACACAGGGCGGGAGTATCAGGGTATGCCTTTCCTGTAGGCTGAAAGAGACAGACTTCGATGGTGTTAAATACCGTGTAATGGTGAAAAATAATTTATCCGGAGAAAAAAGTACAAAATGGCTGTCAGGAGGCAGTGATTTTTTGTACAGTGCGAACCTATGCGGCAATTATGAATTTGAGCTTGTAAGGATAAAGCTATATGATTTTTCGAGGCTTTTTTATGTCACGAAAAGAGTTAAAAAATATGCAAATGTTGAGGTGATGCCGCAGATTGATGAGATTCCTGTGAGGATAACGGACAGAGTGAGAAATTTCTTTGGAGATTCTGATATCTATGATGATATAAGACCGGGATATGATCCGTCGGAGCTGTTTGATGTCAGGGAGTTTCAAAACGGTGACAGGCTACAGAGTGTGCACTGGAAGCTTTCTGCAAGGACTGATGAGCTGATGGTAAAGGAGAACAGCCTGCCAAAGGCATGTGCGGTGGCGATAGCTGCAGACTTCAGGGGAATAAAGAAAGGCAGACAGGCGGATTCTTTTATGAAGCTTCTTGTCTCACTTTCATTTTCACTTATGGATCAAAAATGCTCTCATTATGTGGCATGGTATGATACCTCAATAAACGATATTGTGAGAGCCAGAGTGGATGACGAGGAGGGCTTTTACATATTTTTGAACAGCTTTCTTAAAATAAAGCCGGATACAAAGACGGATGCAGCTTTTTTGTATGAGGAAAAGTACCGGGCAGAAAAGCTGGTGTGTCTGCTTATCGTGGACGGAAAGCTTCAGATAAAAAAGGGAGAGGAGATAGTTGGCAGAGCGGATGAAAAAAATGAGATTGTCATTTAGGAAAAGCTGCTGGCAGAGGTCTGATATAAATGAGATAAAGCCTGATTACAATAATACGTTTACAGTGTTTGGTGTCCTGCTTACTGAGCTTGCCAATGCTGCTGCGGCAGTATTTCTTACAGTGTGTGCAGTGTCTGGTGTGAATACTACTGTTTCACATGTAAGATGCCCGTATTATGTGTATGTGTGGCTGTTTATTTTTTCGGTGATAAGCGGCTTTATAAACAGGCTTACATCGCTTGACACAAGAAAATGGGTGCGCCATGCGATAAATACGGGTCTGCTGCTTGTATTTTTGCTTGGAGTGTTTATTGCAAACTGGCAGGCTGCAGAGCATATAAAAGACGGCTTTTTGTATGTAAAGGGCAGGTATCTTGAGATAATAAATGTGTACTATGGCACTTCATTTGTCTGTCCAAATGGCGATAAAGCCTTTGCAGGGGCATTTGTTGGCTTTGTATCGTTTATAGTGATGCTTTTTCTTGTGACACTGGCGGTTCAAATTAAAAGAAGACGCATGCTCACATTATTTCCAACGCTTATGCTTGCGGTACAGCTGTGCATAGGCAAAAGCCCAAGTGTCAGCGAGGTTGTTATGCTCACGCTGTGTACACTCTGGTGTTTTATCGCAGATGGCAACGCACGTACAGTGGCAGGATATGATGCAAATGGCAGTGCACAGGGCAATGAGACTTTAAGGATTGTGCCGGCGTTTTTATACATGGCAGCAGTGTCAGCAATACTTTTCATATGTGTATTTGCGTTTGAACCTCTTGCTGATACACTTGCCGATAAAAAGCCGCAGATGCTTGCCTTTCAAAAGGATTTGGAGGGCAGCGTAAAATCATTCTTCAGCTTGGGAATTGATTTGCAGGACGGCACAGTTAGCAATCACTATCCAAGCTACAGTGAAAAAACAGTGATGACGGTAGAAGCAAAGGCAGGAGCGCCTTCTAATATTTACCTGAGAAGCTTCTACGGTGATACATATGAGAATGGCAGATGGGTTAAAAAGTCTGATTTTTCCCGCATGGAAAAAGAGTATCATGATGCTTCAAGGATGACAGCCTGGCAGACTACAATCGGATTAGCCACGCTGCTCGATGGCTATTATGATGATGAGACTAATCCGGCCACCGAAAAGTATACAATCACGATGGAGAAGCTTTCCACCAAATACACCTATTTGCCGTACTGTATCGACCCATACAGTATAGATGCCAGGGGTGATATAGATTTTGACGAAGACTTTTTTATTACAAAGGATAAAGCAACAAAGACTATCGAGGTATCGGCGTGTCCAGGCTTTTTCGATGGTAGTCTGGAAATGTCTATCCTTGAGCCTGAGCAGCCTCTTGAGGTCAACAGTGATTTCTATGCGGCATACAATAATTATGTAATGGAAAACTATACTGCAAAGCAGGGCGGTGACGGGATTGTTGCGGAGGATGCGAAGCTGCTTCTTAGGACAGGACAGCTCACAAGTAATATGATGTACACAGGCTATATAAGAGAAAATGATGCCAACAGGATTGCGGCAGCACAGCTGGTGCAGCAGTTTCTGACATCGAAGGCTTTTAAGTACAGCAAAAATCCTCCTTCCGCAGGCGGCAAGGATGTAGTTGAAAATTTTCTCTCAAATAGCAGGCAGGGCTTTTGTGTGCATTTTGCATCGGCGGGTACCATGATACTCAGACAGATGGGCGTTCCATGCCGCTATGTAAGCGGATACTGTGCAAAGGAGGATAGCTTCAAATCCGATGAAAATGATGAGGATATATGCGAGGTGAAGGATTCGCAGTCGCATGCCTGGGTTGAAATATATCTGGATGATTTCGGATGGATTCCGGTGGAGATGACACCGGGATATTTTGAGTATGTGACAGGTGAGAATCCGTTTGACTATATTGGTGTCAAAGAAAAGAAAACGAATGCCGGTGATGCTTTGGATGATACTGAGAATATGAATGATGCTGCGGTAAATGAAGATAATGCATATGAAGATAATGCATATGAAGATAATGCAGATGAAGATAATGCAGATGAAGATGCAACAGACGAAGATGCAGAAAATACAGATGTAAAAAATGATGGCAGTGAGAATGCTTATGGTTCACAGTCAGGTGCGGATAAGCGTACAGATGCTCAGAACTCAAAAGCAGGACTTCATATCCCACCGGTGATTTTAAAAACCGCACTCTGTGTGATTTTTCTGACTGCATTTACAGCTATCGTAGTTTACATCAAAAGACGAAGAAATATTTTGTGGGAAGCAAGACTTGAAAAAAGGGTGAAAAAAGGCCGCTACAGCAGGGCTGCAATAATGATAAACAACCGCATCTACAAAGGGATGGGACATCCTTCAAAAAACAGGACAGATGAGCTTTATCTGGCTAACCTGAAGGAAAAATACTGCGGACCGGATTATTGCGGAATCCACTGGGACGAGTACATGCGCATCATACAAAAGGCTGTGTATTCATCAGAGGGCATCACGGGGGAAGAATGCTTTATGGTGATGGAAACATGGAGGCGTCTGGAGAAAAAAGAAATTAGACATAATTCACAAAAAAATATGTATAAAAACAGCATGATTAACAAAAAATAAATTCGCGGCGAAATTGTGTTGAAATGATAAAGCTTCTGTGATATAAACATAAACAGACGTGTTACTTTTAGGGAGGCATTTGTCGTACATAACTTTTAACAGGGTTAGTGTATGATAGGTGCCTCCTTTTTTGCCGCTGGAGCATAAAAGAATTATAGGTGCAAATCAATACATACCCCGCATTTATAGGAGGAAAAGCTCATGAAAGACAAAATTTTTGGTGTCCTGCAGAGAGTAGGACGAAGCTTCATGCTTCCAATTGCAATCCTTCCGGTAGCAGGCTTGCTGTTAGGACTCGGAAGCTCATTCACCAACACAACAACAATTGAGACCTATGGTTTACAGTGGCTGCTCGGAGATAAGACCATACTCCATGCACTTCTTGTAATCATGAATGCGGTCGGAAGTGCCATATTCGATAACCTTCCGCTCATTTTTGCGGTCGGAGTAGCAATCGGAATGGCTAAGAAGGAAAAAGAGGTATCAGCACTTTCAGCAGTCATAGCATACTTTGTTATGAATGTATCAATCAATGCGATGCTCAAGATTTCCGGAAAAATCCTTGCAGACGGAAGCATTGCAAAGGATGTGCTTGATGGAACCATCACATCAGTATGCGGTATCCAGTCGCTGCAGATGGGCGTGTTTGGCGGAATTATCGTAGGACTTGGAGTAGCAGCACTGCACAACCGTTTCTACAAGATTGAGCTGCCGAATGCATTGTCATTTTTCGGTGGAACAAGATTTGTGCCTATCATATCAACAGTGGTATATCTTTTTGTAGGAATCTTAATGTATTTTATCTGGCCGACAGTGCAGAACGGAATCTATGCACTCGGCGGAGTGGTGACAGGAACAGGATATTTCGGAACGCTTCTCTTTGGTATCATAAAGAGAGCACTTATTCCATTCGGACTGCACCATGTATTTTACATGCCGTTCTGGCAGACTGCAGTCGGTGGAACGATGGAGGTTGCAGGACATATGGTCGAGGGTGGACAGAACATCTTCTTCGCACAGCTTGCTGACTCTGCAAACATCGCACATTTCAGTGCCGATGCCACAAGATATTTCTCGGGAGAGTTCATTTTTATGATTTTCGGACTTCCGGGAGCAGCACTTGCAATGTTTAAATGTGCAAAGCCGGAAAAGAAAAAACAGGCAGGAAGCCTTTTGCTTTCAGCAACACTTGCATGTATGTTTACAGGAATCACAGAGCCTCTTGAGTTCTCATTCCTTTTCGTAGCACCTGCTCTCTTTGCAGTACAGGTAGTGCTCGCAGGAAGCGCATACATGATAGCACATATTTTAAACATCGCTGTAGGACTTACTTTCTCAGGAGGATTACTTGATTTCTTCCTGTTTGGTATATTGCAGGGGAATGAAAAGACAAGCTGGATGCTCGTGATTCCGGTGGGAATAGTATATTTCCTGCTGTATTACTTTATTTTCAGCTTCTTAATAAAGAAGTTTAACTTCAAGACTCCGGGCCGTGAGGATGATGATACAGAGACAAAGCTCTACACCAAGGCAGATGTAAACGCAAGAAAGGCTGCTAAGGACGTAAAGTCTTCTGACGGAAAAGAAGCAGCTGCAGCAGACGAACTCTCACAGACCATATCACGAGGTCTCGGCGGCAAAGCCAATATCTCAGATGTGGACTGCTGTGCGACAAGGCTTCGTATCACAGTAATTGACCCTGACAAGGTAAACGATGCGCTTCTTAAATCAACAGGAGCATCAGGAGTCGTGCACAAGGGACAGGGCGTACAGATTATCTATGGACCGAGAGTAACAGTGATAAAATCAGACCTGGAGGATTATCTTGCGAGTGTGACAGAGGAGCACTTCGAGGATGATGCAGCAGAAAATAATACAGCAGGCACAGCAGAAGCAAAGAACGAAAATGCAGCTTCAGATAAAGCACAGGAATCTGATGTGAAAGCAGAAAAGGAAGCCGGCGACGTAAAAGAGCCGACAAGCACAGTCATCATCTCAAGTCCTATGACAGGAATTGCAGCAGACCTTTCAACAGCGCCGGATGAGGCATTTGCCAGCAAAATGATGGGTGACGGAGCGGTAGTCACACCTGAGGAGGGAGTTGTTGTAGCACCTGAGGATGGAACGGTTTTATTCGTTTTTGATACAAAGCATGCTTTGGGATTTACAACCGACTCAGGAATTGGTATGATAATCCATGTAGGAATTGATACAGTAAAGCTCGAGGGTAAAGGATTTGATGTACAGGTTGAGGCAGGTCAGCATGTCAATAAGGGCGATGTGCTCATGAAGCTTGACCTTGACTACTTAAAGGCAAACGCCCCATCAGTTACCACTCCTGTCATCTGCACAGAGCTAAAGGATAATCAGAAAATCCGCCTCATCACAGACGGAGCGATTAAGGCGGGAGAGCCTCTCTACGCAGTTGACACCTACGAGAAGTAATAAGATGTCAGGGGAACGATATGTACAGAATCACAAAGGTCTTAAATCACAATACAGTGCTTGCGGTAAAGGACAAGAGCGCAAGAGAATATCTTATTGTCGGAAAGGGTGTGGGTTTTGGAAAGAAAATTACACAGTCTGTCGAGCCGACGGAAGAGGATTCACTGTATGAGCTGACCCAGACAAGGGACAGAGGTCCGGCAAAGGACATAGTAAAATCCATCGAGCCGGAGTATCTTGAGATTGCAAACACACTGCTCGATAATGCAGAGCATGAGTTTGGACATATAGACAGAAGCATATTGTTTCCTATGGCAGATCATATAGCATTTGCTGTAAAGCGTATGGAAAACAAAGAACAGATCAGCAATCCTTTAAACGATGACATCCGTGTGATGTTTTATAGGGAGTACAAGATAGCTGAGAATATACGCCATATACTAAAGGATAAAAAACAAATTGATATAATTGATGATGAGATCGGCTACATTACTCTTCATATTCATACATCCTTAAACAATTCAAAGGTATCGGATGCCATGGAGATGGCGGTAGCAGTTCGAAAATGCGCCACATTTATAGAGGAAAAGATTGGAAAGCACATAGATGTCACTACTATGGCCTACAACCGCCTCATGAACCATATACGCCACATGGTATCAAGAGCCACGACCGGAGAGAAATTAAAGGTTGATCTCAATCAGTTTATCGAGAAAAATTATCCGGAGTCATTCACACTGGCCAGTGAGATATGTAAGGAGCTTGGAAAGGACTTAAATCATGAGTTTTTGGACAATGAAACAGGCTATCTTGCCATACATATCGAGCAGATTAAGTGCGATGAGATGGTAAGTGAATAATAAAATGTGAAAACCTTCCCGCATATCAGGTTATGTGAGGGGAGGTTTTTTCGTAAGATTATATACAAATCTCTTACAATGTGGTACACTACATAGTTGTATCAACAAACATCCGATACACAAAATACATATGAAATCAATTTAAAGGAGATATATATACCATGAAACTCGGAATCGTCGGACTTCCGAACGTCGGAAAGTCTACATTATTCAACTCACTCACAAAGGCAGGAGCGCTTTCAGCAAACTATCCTTTTGCTACAATCGACCCAAACGTAGGTATTGTTTCAGTGCCTGACGAGAGAATCGTAAAGCTCGGAGAGCTCTATCACACAAAGAAGGTTACACCTGCAACAATCGAATTTGTTGATATCGCAGGTCTTGTGAAGGGAGCCAGTAAAGGTGAGGGACTTGGAAACCAGTTCCTTGCAAATATCCGTGAGGTAGATGCAATAGTACACGTAGTGCGTTGCTTTGAGGACATGTTATAGAATCTGAAGTGGGATATGATCGCTATTCCAATCGTATTATGTTTCCTTTACATAATAGTGAAGGACGTGTTGTTGGCTTTAGTGGTCGTATCTATCAAAAAAATCAAAAAGAATCCAAGTATATGAACTCTCCTGAATCTAAGATTTTTATTAAAGGAGAGACCTTATACAATTATCATCGTATAAAAAATGATGTTAGAAATGAAGGTAAAGTCATTATTCTAGAAGGTTTTATGGATGTAATAGCATTATATAAAGCGGGCATTAAAAATACTGTCGCAATTATGGGAACAGCTTTAACTTCACAACATTTAAAAATGTTAAAGCGATTATCAAATGATATTGTTTTATGTCTTGATGGTGATCAAGCTGGAAAAAATGCGATGATAAAATGTGTGGATGCTTTAAATAATGAAGGATTTCATACATCAATCGTGGTTATTCCTGATGCAATGGATCCAGATGAATTTCTAGAAGCTAAAGGAAAAGATGAATTAATAGCACTCTTTAAAAATCCGATAAGTGCTGTTGAGTTTAAATTAAATTATTATTATGAACGTATCAATGTTGATAATTATGAAGATCGAAAAAATTATTTAGAATCCATGGTTAAAGTCATCATGCAATTGGATGATATTGTTGATCAAGATTATTATATTGGTCAACTTGAAAAAAAATCAGGATTTTCTAAAGAAACAATTCATCATTTAATGAGTCAACAAACTCCTGTAAAAAAACCAATACCTTTTAGACCAGTGACTTATGATCATGTTTCAAGATTGATTGATAAGTATCAAAAGGCTGAAAGAGATTTGTTATATTATATGATGCAGGATAAAAAGTATGCGATGCAATATGAAGCAAAAGCAGGTTATATGTATGATAAAGTTAATCGCTTAATTGCTTCCTATATTATTGATTATTATCGTCAGTATGTCATTTTAGAAGTTGCTGATTTGATTAATATGATTGATGATCAAGATATTGTTAAAAGAATTTTAGAAATATCATCTTTACATTTACCTCAATTAGAATCAAATCAAGCAATTGATGATTATATCAAAATAATACAAGAAAAACTTAAAATTGAACGAATTAAACAACTTGAACAGGAGCTATCACAAACATATGATCCTCGTCAACAAGCAAAAATTCTTCAAGAAATTATAGAATCAAAAGATAAGGAGTAAACTATGGCAAAGAAAAAAGTACAAGCAGTTTCATTTGATGATTTAAAAAAATTAGTTGTAA
>OGZH01000707.1_pt1 | contig 22729 bp, 23 predicted proteins | sample 1576741 | NCBI WGS metagenome assembly OGZH01 (sample SAMEA3541560, study PRJEB24748) | human gut metagenome | biome: human gut; feature: human-associated habitat; material: faeces | place: China | collected 2012 | reverse complement strand
GTCGGCGTCGGAATCGAGCGAATCGTTGAGCGACACCTCGCCCTGTAACTTCTTCCGGCTGCGAAAGTACATCAAAATTTCATTCTCCACGCATTTGGCAGCGTAGGTCGCAAGCCTCGTACCCTTTTCCGGACGGTAGCTCGAAACGCCTTTGATAAGGCCGATGGTACCGATGGAGATGAGATCGTCCTGCTCGTCAGACTGGGTGTAGTATTTTTTGGCAATGTGCGCGACAAGGCGCAGATTGTGCTCAACGAGCAAATTGCGCGCCTCAATGTCGCCCGCAAGCATGCGCTCGACGTATTTCTTTTCCTCCTGTGCCGAGAGCGGGCGCGGGAACGAGCCGCCCGACAGGTGGAGCGAGAGCAGCATGGCGTGCGTAAGCAAATAAAGTGCAATCGACAGCATAAAAACGCCTCCTCTTTTTCTCCATCCTATGGCCGCACGGGAAGTCCCTATGCAGTGCTTCTTTCCATGACATGAAGGAACCATTAGGATTCATTATGTCTTTTTAACAATGTCGAAAAGTGGGTATTTCCGTTTTTTGTGTACTCGTCCAATCTTGCATAATCAGTCACTTTTCCCCCTTGCAGGGTGAAAAAATGTGTGTTAAGATGCGTTCATCTTCAGGAAAGGAGAAACGTCTGATGACTCAGTTTTTTGCTAATACAACTGCATCTCACTTCGCACAGGCCGCCTGTGCTGCTTTCTCCTGTTCTGACATGAACAGCATGATTATTCTGGACGCCAGCCTTATTCTGCTGGCGTCCTTTATTATTCTGCCTCTGGCAGTACTGGTAAGAAACAAAACTGAACAGCCCGTCCGAATCACGACGCAACTTCGACTTCTCTCCCGATTCTCCGCACGAGATAGAGACTGATATCACGAAAGAGGCTCCGTCGATTCGACGGAGCCTCTTCCTCTTAGCTTTTTCACTTTTTCTCGTTCGGCTGGCGAAAAAAGCGGAAATAGATCCCCCCATTCCACATTTTTCAGAAAGAGAGATCCCTCCAATGGACTTTTTAAACTTCCTCATGGCGCTCAGCCCAATTGTCGTCGTGCTTGTCGGCATCCTGGGCTTCAAAAAATCCGCAAAAACCGTCTCGCCCGTTGCCCTTCTCTGGACGCTTATCCTTGCCTTTACCTATTTTAACCTCGACGGTCTCACGTTCGCTGAAAACGTCAAGGTGCTCGATCCTCTGGTCTGGAAGGGCATCAAGGAAGGCCTCAAGATCGTGCTGATGGTCTTCGGCGCGTTCACCATTTTGAACCTGCTGCGCGAGACCGGCGCCATTGAGGATGTGAAAGCCACCATTGCGCAGATCAGCGACGACCGCCGCGTGCAGGTCGTCATCATCGGCATGATGCTGCCGATCTTCCTTGAGGGTGCAGCGGGCGCGGGCGCTCCCGCCGCCATCGCCGCCCCGTTCCTCGTGGCCCTCGGCTTTAACCCCACCACCTCCATCGCCATTGCGCTGCTCGGCGACGCGACGCCCGCCTCGTTCGGCGGCGCGGGCCTGACGACCATCAACGGCGGTGCGGCCCTCGTTGACGCGGGCCTTGCCACCGTCGCGCAGAACGCCGCAATGGCCGGCCGCTTCCACATGTTCGGCGTGCTCGTCATCCCGTTCATCATGATCGGCATGGCGTTCGGCAAAAAGGGCTACAAGGGCATTCTCCCCTACCTCACTTTCGCGGGTGTGAGCACGTGCCTCACGATGTTCGTTCTCTCCAACTTCGTCGGCGCAGAGGTCACCTCCATGGGCACGGGCCTCATCTCCATCCTCCTCTCCGTTGCGTATGTCAAGCTCGTCGGCGTGAAGACTCCGGACGAATTCCGCAATGAAAGCGCCAACCATCAGCGCAAGTACAGCTCGTTCAAGGCCATGTCGCCTTACGTCTACATGCTCGTGCTGCTCCCGCTCATCCGCTATGGCTTCCCCGCCGTCGTTGAAAACGGCTTTGCCATCATGTGCACGTTCGGCTACATCTTCTGGGTCGACCTTGTCATTCTTGTGTGCGGCATCCTCGGCGCGCTCACGCTGGGCGTGAACTTCAAGACCTACAAAGAGGTCTGCAAGCGCACCGCGAGCGGCGTGCTGCCGGTGCTCGTCACGATGGGCAGCCTCCTTATCGTCGCCTACATCATGCAGTCCTCCTCCACGGGCATGATGAACCTCCTCGCCTCTGACATCGCCGCCGTCGTCGGCCGCTTCTATCCCGCGGCAGCCGTCCTCATCGGTTCGAGCGGCGCGTTCATCACCGGCACGGGCCTTGGCTCCAACATCATGTTTGCTCAGATGCACATCGACGCCGCGGCGTCGCTCGGCATGAACCCCATCACGATCTTCGCCGGTCAGAACGCGGGCGCTTCGCTCGGCAACCTGATCTGCCCGAACAACACGGTCGCCGCCTGCGCAACGGTCGATCAGGTGGGCAACGAGAGCGAGGTCATGAAGAAGACCTTCAAGGCCTTCGCCATCATCCTTGTTTTGTACATGGTTCTCGCCATGCTTTATACCTGCGTGCTCTTCCCCAACTTCGGCATGTAAGGGCCGCACAAACGATCAGTTAACTACACGGGCACACCGTTTTTGAGAAAGGAAGTATTCTTATGGCAAAGAAAAGAGTTCTCGGCGTGGTCGGCATGGGTCATGTCGGCGCACATGTGGCTTACGCTCTGGCGATCCAGGGCATCGCGGACGAGCTGGTGCTCGTCGACCAGAACGAGCAGAAGCTCGCAAGCGAAGTGCAGGATCTGCGCGACGCGGTCGCCTATATGCCCCACCGTGTGACGGTCCGCGGCGGCGACTTCTCCGACCTCGGTGTCTGCGACGTCATCGTCAACAGCGTCGGCAAGATCGACCTGCTGCGCGGCACGCATGACCGCGTGACCGAGATGGACTTCACCATCCCCGCTGTGCGCGGCTACGCGGAAAAGATCAAGGCCAGCGGCTTTGACGGCGTGCTCATCAACATCACCAACCCCTGCGACATCGTCACGCGCGAGCTGGCACTGCATCTGGGTCTTCCCCGCGGCCGCGTGTTCGGCACCGGCACGGGCCTCGACACCTCTCGCCTGCTGAGCGCACTGGCGCGCCAGACCGGCCTTGACCACAAGTCCATCACCTGCTACATGATGGGCGAGCACGGCAACCAGCAGTTCGCGCCCTGGTCCTGCGTCAGCTTCCGCGGCGTGCCGCTGGATGAGTGGGCCAAGACCGACGAGCGCTTCCGCTTCGACCGCGACGCGCTGCAGAAGGAGTCCATTGGCGGCGGCTGGGTCACGTTCTCCGGCAAGTTCTGCACCGAGTATGGCATCGCCACCACCGCCGCGCGCATGGCCTACGCCGTGCTGCACGATGAAAAGGTCATCCTGCCCGCCAGCATGGAGCTGTGCGGCGAGTACGGCGAAGAGGGCCTGTTCGCGGGTGTTCCCTGCGTCATCGGTGAAAACGGCGTCGAGCAGGTCGTCGAGCTGCCGCTGACCGCCGACGAGAAGGCCACCTTCCACGCCTGCTGCGAGGGCATCCGCCACAACATGGAGCATCTCAAGGAAATCTAAAGAGCAAACAAATTTCGACAGGAGGTCATCCTTATGAATATCACGATCACTAAGACTACCCATCCCGGCACGCTGCCCCCGTCCGACCAGCTCGGCTTCGGCACCGTGTTCACCGATCATATGTTCCTGATGGACTACAGCGCCGACAAGGGTTGGCATGACGCGCGCGTCGTGCCCTACGGCCCCATCACGATGTCCCCGGCCGCGAGCGTCCTGCACTACGGCACCGAGGTCTTCGAGGGCATGAAGGCTTACCGCCGTCCCGACGGCGGCGTGCAGCTCTTCCGCCCCTGGGAGAACGTCGCCCGTCTGAACCGCTCCTGCGAGCGTCTGGGCCTGCCCCAGCTTGATCCCGACGATGCGCTGCAGGCCATCAAGACCGTCGTCAAGGTCGACGAGAACTGGGTCCCGAGCGATCCCGGCACGTCCCTCTACATCCGTCCGTTCCTGTACGGCACTGACCCGACGCTTGCCCTGCACGGCGTGCATGAGGCCACGTTTGCTATCATCCTCTCCCCCTCCGGCAGCTACTTCAAAAACGGCTTACAGCCCGTTCCCATCATGGTCGAGACCGAGGACGTCCGCGCGGTGCGCGGCGGCACGGGCGAGGCCAAGTGCGGCGGCAACTACGGCGCGGCCAACCGCGCGGGCGACCGCGCCATCGAAAAGGGCTTCTCTCAAGTCCTGTGGCTCGACGGCGTGGAGCGCAAGTACGTCGAAGAAGGCGGCGGCATGAACGTCATGTTCAAGATCAATGGCACCGTCGTCACCCCCGCGCTGACTGGCTCCATCCTGCGCGGCGTGACGCGCAAGTCCGCCATCGAGCTCTTAAAGAGCTGGGGCGTGCCCGTCGAGGAGCGTCTGCTGAGCGTGGACGAGCTCTTTGATGCCGCGGCGTCCGGCGCGCTGGAGGAGGCGTGGTGCATCGGCACCGCCGCCGTCATCTCCCCGATCGGCGAGCTGAGCTGGGGCGACAGAGACTACAAGGTCAACGACAACAAGATCGGTGCGCTGTCTCAGAAGCTCTACGACGAGCTGACTGGCATCCAGTGGGGCACAAAGCCCGACCCGTTCGGCTGGGTCTGCCCGATCGACTAATTTTGCTATTCTCTCATCTCTCTCATATAGGGAAAAGGCGGTGCGCTTGCACCGTCTTTTCCCTATTTTTTCGTTTTGTTATCGTTTAAATTCATGCAAATTGTAAAATAGCGCTCCGCTTATTTTGATAGATTTTAAGATTTTGACTCATTTTCTATGTCTGACTATTGATTTTTTAAAATTAAATGATATACTAACCTTATCAATCAAAATAAAAAGGAGGAGCTTTCCATGCCTACGCAAAAAAGCACCGCACGGCTGTCGAAAAAGCCGCCGCTGTCGCCCGAGGAGCTCAAACAGATCGACGCTTACTGGCGCGCAGCAAACTATCTGACCGCCTGCCAGCTCTATCTTCTCGATAATCCTCTGCTCGAGCGCCCGCTGTGCGAGAGCGACTTAAAGCAGACCATCGTCGGCCATTGGGGCACCTGCCCGGGTCAGAACTTCATCTACACGCACTTAGACCGCGTCATCAAGCGCGATGACCTCGATATGATCTACCTTTCCGGCCCCGGTCACGGCGGCAATGCCATGGTCGCGCAGGACTGGCTGGACGGCAGCTATACGGAGGTCTACCCCAACATCACGCGCGATAAGGAGGGCATGCAGAAGCTCTTCAAGCGCTTCTCCTTCCCCGGCGGCATCCCGAGCCATGTCGCGCCCGAAACGCCGGGCTCTATCCACGAGGGCGGCGAGCTGGGCTATTCCCTCTCCCACGCCTTCGGCGCGGTGGCGGATAACCCCGACCTGATCGCGGCCTGCGTCGTCGGCGACGGCGAGGCCGAGACCGGCCCGCTCGCAACGTCCTGGCACGGCAACAAGTTCATGAACCCGATCACCGACGGCGCAGTCCTGCCGATCCTGCACTTAAACGGCTTCAAGATCGCAAATCCGACCATCTTCTCCCGCATGAGCCACGAGGAGGTCGAGTGCTTCTTCCGCGGCTGCGGCTGGGAGCCGCGCTTTGTCGAGGGTGACGAGCCCGAGACGATGCACCAGCAGATGGCCGCCGCGGTCGACTGGGCCATCCGCGAGATCAAGCGCATCCAGCGCACCGCGCGAGAGAGCGGCAAGGCGAGCCGCCCCCGCTGGCCGATGCTCGTGCTGCGCACCCCGAAGGGCTGGACCGGTCCGAAGGAGGTCGACGGCAACGCGATCGAAGGCAGCTGGCGTGCCCATCAGGTGCCCATCTCCATGGGCGCGGATGAAAGCAAGCACCTGCCGCTGCTCGAACAATGGCTGCGCTCCTACAAGCCCGAAGAGCTCTTCAACGAGGACGGTACGCCGGTCGAGCTGATCGCGTCCTTCCCGCCCAAGGGCGAGCACCGCATGGGCGCAAACCCGCACGCCAACGGTGGTCTTCTCCTGCGCGACCTGCGCACGCCCGACTTCCGCGACTACGCGGTCGATATCCCCGCCCCCGGCGAGGTCGAGGCGCAGGACATGTACGTCCTTGGCACCTATGTCCGCGATGTGATGAAGCTCAACATGGAGTCGCGCAACTTCCGCATCTTCGCGCCCGACGAGACGGCGTCCAACCGTTTGCAGGCCGTGTTTGACGTCACGGGCCGCCGCTTCCTCGACAAGCAGATCGAGGGCATCGACGAGCACCTTGACCCCGACGGCCGCGTGATGGACTCCATGCTCTCCGAGCACTTCTGCGAGGGCTTCCTCGAAGGTTACCTGCTGACGGGCCGCCACGGCTTCTTTGACAGCTACGAGGCCTTCATCCGCATTGTCGACTCGATGTTTTCCCAGCACGCCAAGTGGCTCAAGATGTGCAATGAGCTCCCCTGGCGCCACGATATCGCCTCCCTCAACTATATCCTTGCCTCCAACGTCTGGCAGCAGGACCACAACGGCTTCACGCATCAGGACCCCGGCTTCCTCGACCACGTCGCCAACAAGAAGGCCGACGTCGTGCGCATGTATCTGCCGCCCGATGCCAACTGCCTGCTCTCCTGCTTTGACCACTGCATCAAGAGCCGTAACTATGTGAACGTCATCGTCGCGAGCAAACACCCGCGCCAGCAATGGCTGACGATGGAGCAGGCCGTCAAGCACTGCACGCAGGGCATCGGCATCTGGGAGTGGGCCTCGAACGATCAGGGCCAGGAGCCCGACGTCGTCATGGCCTGCTGCGGCGACACGCCAACGCTTGAGACTCTCGCCGCTGTGACGATCCTGCGCCGCGAGCTGCCGGAGCTCAAGATCCGCGTCGTGAACGTCGTCGACCTGATGAAGCTCCAGCCGCACACCGAGCATCCCCACGGCCTGACCGACGCAGAGTACGACACGCTCTTTACCAAGGACAAGCCCATCATCTTTGCCTACCACGGCTATCCCACGCTGATCCACGAGCTGACCTACCGCCGCCACAACCGCAACCTGCACGTGCGCGGCTATAAGGAGGAAGGCACGATCACGACCCCGTTCGACATGCGCGTGCTCAACGATATCGACCGCTTCGATCTCGTCATCGACACGGTGCAGCGCCTGCCGCAGCTCGGCAACCGCGGTGCTTACCTCATCCAGAAGATGAACGACAAGCTCGTTGAGCATACTTTGCCACTTATTCTAGCTTGTTCTAATACTTTCATGACATTTAAGCTATGTTCTAATGTTTTATAACAAGTAGCTAAATCTTGTTGTTTAAATATTTCTGTGAAGGCTACAAATTCATTGACCATGCGATGATTGTATTTTTCTTTATTTATCAAGATTTCTTCTTCGCCTTTTTTATGAACTTTGACTAACGCACAAATATTTGGCGCACCCACTAATTCCATATAGCCTTTTTCACCTTGAAATACAATTCCGCTGATACTTTCAGAGTCTTTAGCTGCACTACATACTACTGTATAATCATCATAATCTAATAATGCTGTACCTGAAATATCTATGCCATTAAAACCAAGGTTTGGTCGATAAATAACTTCTTTTGGTGTGCCTAATACGCCCATAACAAAATGTAAATTATAAATATTTAAATCATATAAAGCACCCCCTGCATGTTCAGGGCTAAATGCTGGTGCTACATCTTTATTTAAATATCTATCATAACGGCTAGAATATTGTGCATAATTAGCATGAACATAACGCAATTGACCGATTTGATTTAAATTTTCTTTTATATATTGATAATTTGGCGCATATAAAATAGTGATGGCTTCAAATAAAAATAGATTTTTAGCTTTAGCTAAATCTATTAATTCTTGTGTCTGTTTTGCTGTAATGGTAAAAGGTTTTTCACAAATGACGTTTTTCCCTGCTTCTAGCGCTTTTTTTGTATATTCATAATGCACACTATTGGCTACAGCTACATAAATAAAATCTATTTCGCCATCTTCTAGCATTTGATTATAATCTGTATATATTTTAGCAATATTAAATTTATCTGCTATTTCTTCTGCTTTTTGTCTGCTCTGTGGTCGACTACATATAGCTACAATTTCTAAATCTTGAATATTTTTTGTAGCTCCTATCATTTCATGCACAATTTTGCCGTTTCCAGCAATACCTATTTTCATAAGTATTCCCCCTTTAAGATTTAGTTATATTTTGAATTATTTTTATCCCTGTATTTATTTCTGCTAAAGACAAAGTGGCAAAACTCAAACGTATCTGTTTATTAGGGGCATTGCGCACAAAAAATGGTGCACCATCGCAAATTATTACCCCTTCATTTCTAGCTTTTTCAATTATCTCACTTGCATTTAATCTATCCGGCAAATTCAGCCACAAAGACAATCCCCCTTGTGGTTTTAAATAATCTATATCTTTAGGCAAATATTTTTTTGCCATTCTAAGAGCAAATTCAAATTGTGTTTTATACACACTGCGAATAGAATTTAAATGTTCTTGCCATAATCCTTCACGCAAATAATAATCAAAAACTCTCTGTGTAAGTCCAGAAGTTGCTATATCTGAAATATGTTTTACATTTAATAAAGTCTGTGCCAATACTTGGGGCATGATTAAATAAGCAAGCCTTAATCCTGGCATAAAAATCTTTGATAAACTGCGAATATAAATCACGCGATCATCTGTATCATATGCTTTTAAAGGTATAGGAGATTTTTCTTGATAACAAAGACCACTTATATAATCATCTTCCAAAATATAAGCATTATAAAAACGAGCCAATCCCATTAAACGACGACAATTAGCTTTTGTATAAGATATACCTGTAGGATTTTGAATATTAGGCATCACATATATCAATTTAGGTCTAAATTTCCTTAATTTATTTTCGAGGTCAACTAAGTCAATACCTTCTTTTGTCAATCTAATATCTATAATTTTCGCCCCACAAGAACGAAAAGCCGCTATCGCACCTGGATAAGTTGGATTTTCTACAAATACAATATCTCCATGTTTTAAAATAGCACGTGCCACTATATCTATGCCTTGTTGTGCACCTGAAATAATCTGAATGTATTCTGGCGTTGTATTTATCCTTTTTTTCGCTAATTCTTGAGTAATCGATTGGCGAAGTGGCAAATAGCCTTGACTGTCTTGATATGTAAATGCATATCCTTTGTCTCTTTCTAAAATTTTATTTACCACTTGCTTAAAAGTCTCTATGGAAATCATATCCGGATTTAAGGATATCGTACTCATATTTATCACATTTTTTTGACCTTGCAAAATTTTTAAATCATCAGTTAAATCAACGGGAATGTGATTATTTTCTTCTAATTCATCTACAGTATTAATCACTTGTTCAGCTACATAACTTCCACTGCCACGCTTACTAAAAATAAAACCATTTTTTTCCAATTCTTTGTAAGCATTAACTACTGTACTTGGATTTACTTGTAAATTTTGAGCTAGATTTCGCACAGCTGGTAACTTATACCCTGGTGATAATAAATGCTGTTTTATCATTAATTTTATTTGCTCATATAATTGTACATATAAAGGCTCTTTTAAATCTTTGTCTAATTGTATCGATACAAATTCAATTAATTTATCCTTCATTCTTGCTATTTTTTTCTCCTTTATCTATAATTTATAAAATTTAATTTGCAAATTTAAATATTGTATTGATACAATTTTATCATTTTAATTAATATACTACAATCAAAGGAGCCTATCATGAATAATCGTTACAATCTAAATAAAAATCTTGCACAAATGCTCAAAGGCGGAGTTATCATGGATGTAACCAACGTAGAGCAAGCAAAAATAGCTCAAGAAGCTGGTGCTGTTGCAGTTATGGCACTTGAACGCGTACCTGCTGATATACGTCGTGAAGGTGGAGTTGCTCGCATGTCAGATCCTAAAATGATACGAGAAATTAAAGAAGCTATTTCTATCCCTGTTATGGCAAAAGCTCGCATTGGTCACTTTGTTGAAGCTCAAATATTACAAGCTATCGGCATTGATTACATTGATGAATCAGAAGTTTTAACACCAGCTGATGACGAAAATCATATCTATAAACAAGATTTTGATATTCCTTTTGTTTGTGGTGCTAGAAATTTAGGTGAAGCACTTCGTCGAATTGGTGAAGGTGCTAGCATGATTAGAACAAAAGGTGAAGCAGGTACTGGAAATGTTGTTGAAGCTGTTCGTCATTTTAGAACTATGCAAAAAGATATCAATAGAGTAAAATCTGCCACATCTAGTGAGTTAATGCATATCGCTAAAGAAATGGGAGCACCTTTTGATTTAGTTTGTTATGTACATGAACATGGAAAACTTCCTGTTGTTAATTTTGCAGCTGGTGGTATTGCCACTCCTGCTGATGCTGCCTTAATGATGCAATTAGGTGTTGATGGTGTATTTGTAGGCTCTGGCATCTTCAAATCCGGTGATCCACAAAAACGAGCAAAAGCTATTGTCGAAGCTACTACTTTTTACAATGATCCTGAAAAACTAGCTAAAATATCAGAAAATCTCGGTGAAGCTATGGTCGGTATAGAAATAGATACTATTCCTCAAGAACAACAAATGGCAAAACGTGGCTGGTAATGTGATATGAATAAAATAATTGGTATTTTAGGTATGCAAGGGGCTATTGCTGAACATCAAGAAATCTTATTGCAAATACCACATACAAAAACTCGTATAGTAAAAACAGCCAAAGATTTAGATTGTATTGATGGGCTTATTTTACCTGGTGGCGAGTCTACAGCTATAGGAAAACTTCTTGATTATTTTAGCTTAAAAGAAATTTTACAGCAAAAAATCATTTCAGGTTTACCTGTATTTGGCACTTGTGCTGGTTTAATTTTACTTGCTAAAAATATTGAAAATCAAACAAATACGCATCTTGCAACTATGGATATAACAGTTAAACGCAATGGCTATGGCTCTCAATTAGATAGTTTTTCTACTAATTTATTAATTCCTACCATAGATAAAAATATGCCTATTCCTTTAGTATTTATTCGTGCTCCCTACATCACTAAAACAGATAAAGATGTACAAATTTTAGCTACTTTAGATAATAAAATCATAGCTGCACGACAAAAAAATATGCTTGTAAGCTCTTTTCACCCTGAATTAACTTGTGATTTAAGATTTCATCAATACTTCCTTTCTATGATTTAAATAAAAAATTTAATAAAATTTTTCTAATAAAAAAGCAGGAGTAATCCTGCTTTTTTTATTTATTATAAACTTGTCCCAAATAATGTGTTACAAACTGTTGTGCTATTCTGCCAGAGCGTCCAGAATGTTCTTTTTCCCATGCCCCTGCTTTTACGCGCAATTCTTCTTTAGATAATTCTATGCCATGCTGTTTTAATAAACCATCTACAATATCTAAGTATTCTTGTTGGTTTGGTGCCATATAATAGATGATTAAACCAAATCTATCAGAAAGTGAAATAGTTTCATTCAATGTATCACTACGGTGCATATCATCATCATTTGCCCCTCTATCTTTATAACTTTCTTTAATCAAATGACGGCGATTTGATGTAGCATAAATAAGTACATTTTCAGGTTTTGCCGAAGCACCACCTTCAATTGCTGATTTTAAATATTTATATTCCACTTCAAATTCTTCAAAAGATAAATCATCTAAGAAAATGATGAATTTCTTACTGCTAAAATCTCGCAAACGCTCCATAATAACAGGTAAATCTATTAATTGTTCTTTAGTTAATTGAACTAAACGCAAGCCCTTATCAAAGAAAGAATTCACCACTGCTTTTACACCTGAAGATTTTCCTGTACCTCTTGCCCCTACAAGTAAAACATTATTTGCTGGCTTATCTTCTACAAAGGCTTTCGTATTGGCTAATAATTCTTGTTTTTGATATTCATAGCCGATTAAATCTTGAAGCTTCATAGTTTCAAAATGTTTAATACCAACTAAACTATCCTCATCACTATCCCAACGGAAAGCTCGATAATCTGCCATATCTCCACTGCCAAATGTTCTATAATAATTAATAAAAATATCTGCCTTATCTTTGCTAGTTTGTGCTTTATCTAGATTTTCTACTAATAAATTAAACGCTGTAGATTGATTAATATTTGTCGGTTCATAATCATCTAATAAATCGCAATCCAAAAGTAAACTAGGTTTTAAAAGCAATAATTTTTCTATTAATTCAATATCATGACAAAAAGCTTGATACAAACTTTTACCGATTTTTCCACCAGATTTTTCCACTGCATAAGACACACAATTACTTTGATGAGCCACAGTATAAATCATATATGAACGTATAATATTTCCAGATAAACCCAACTGCTCTGCTTTATTAATCAACTTAGCAGCAACAGCCCCTTTATTTAAATTTTCTCGAGAAATAGTTTTCTCGATATCTCTAAAAACATCATCATTGAATAAATCTTGAAATACTAATAAATTATGTAAATCCATAAAAATACTCCTTTCAAATGCGTTTCCTTATAGTTTACAACATTTCAATAAAAAATTAAACACACCAGCAAAAATTATTTTATAAACTATGCAAAAGTATCCATGAAAAAAACAAATATAAAATAAAAACCTCGAGAAACATAAAACTACCTTTCTCGAGGTTTTTATTATTAATAATATAAACTTCTGTTATTTTCCGTTATATTATTATTTGTCAAATACAGAGATATCTAATTGGTCAAAACCACTCAATAATTCCTTCATCATTGCTGTGATTTTTGCACAATCGCCTTCACCATTACCTTCTACATTAAGTGGCATATTAGGATCATGCAAAGATTGACGAAGCAATGCCCAACCATTTGCTTCACCTTTAAAGCTAATGCGTACACCTTCATAATTTGGTGTTACAATATGATAGCCTTTTTCTTTTGCACGAGCAGTAAATGTTTCTAAAACTTTTGCCCCATAAGCTTTGAAATCTTCACCTTTTAATTTTAAACGATATTCTGCTGTTTCAAATTGTGGTTCAAGTTTTTCAATCAAGCTATTTAAAGTTTTGCCTTCTGCTTTAGTTTTAGCTGCAGCAATCAAGAGTTTAACTGCCATATATGCACCATCATCAAGATAATAATTTTCTTTAAGTGCACCATGGCCACTTGTTTCAATAGCGAGTGGAGATACTACGCCTTCTTCATTTAAGCGTTTACATTCATTGATTACATTTTTATAACCACGTTGGAAACGATGATGTTTTAACTGTAATTCACCTTCTAAAAATGCAGTTAATTTATCGGAAGTTACAGAGTCAGTAACGATAGTGGAATTTGGATAATCTTTAACTAAGATAGCAGCCATCATAGCAATGAGTGCATCACGATTTACTTCTTGACCATCGCTAAATACAGCAGACATTCTATCTACGTCAGTGTCAAAAATCAAGCCTAAATCAGCTTTATTATTAAGCACTGCACCGCGAATAGCGTCCATAGCTTCTTTATTTTCTGGATTTGGAATGTGATTTGGGAAATGTCCATCTGGATCTAAGTATAAGCTACCTGTAGTATCTGCACCTAACTGAGCTAAAACTTTTTGTGCAAAAAATCCGCCAGCACCGTTACCTGCATCTACTACGATATGATTGCCTGTAAGTGGTTTATCATAATTGTCTTTGCTGTTGATACCTTCACGGATTTTTGTGCAAAGATTTTCAGCATAAAGAGAAACTAAATCAAATTTTTCTACATTACTAATATCCACTGTTTGTTCAGTCAATTCGCAAGCGATTTTGAGCATATCAGTGAGGTCTTTCTTTTCCATACCGCCATTTTCTGGTTCAAAGAATTTAATACCATTGCGATTAAATGGAAGATGGCTTGCAGTAATCATCATAGAACCATCATATTTTGTTTCTTCATATACTAAAGACATAAACATAGCTGGAGTTGTAGCCATAGAACAATCAACAGCTGTTGCCCCTTGAGCTACAATTGCCATTAAAGCTTGTTGTTTTAACATTGGTGCAGAAATACGAGAATCATGACCTACTGCGATTTTTAATTCACTTGCTTTTTTGCCACTTTTTTTGCTGAGCCATAAAACGAAAGCTTGCACAATACGATTAGCATATTCTGGTGTCAAAGTAACAGGTTCATCAGCTACACCTTCAACTGCTACACCTCTGACATCACTGCCATTTTGTAATTTTAAAATTGGATCCATAAAATCTACCCCTTTTTCTCTTAATCTATACTAAATATCTTTACGATATGTAGCTCTTTATCACTGTTAAAAATTCCTCACCATATTTTTGTAATTTAAATTCACCTACACCGCGAATATTTTTCATCAATTCTAAATCAGTCGGTTTATCTGTTGCCATCTGTGTAAGTGTAGCATCAGAAAAAATCATATATGGTGGTAATTTTTCTTTTGTTGCTAATTCTTTACGCAAACTGCGCAAAGCTTCAAATAATTCACCTTTAGCCTTGGCTTTTTTAACAATTACCATCTTTTGCCAAACCTTTTTTTGACCGCGAAGCACTTGCCATGATAATTCATTTAAAGTAACCACTGGATATTGGCTTTCTGTGATATCTAAATATTGCATAGCACTGAGTCTTAAAATTAAATCACTGATATCTTTTAGCTTTCGCTCTTTCATCAAGCCATACGTAGATAAACGCTCAAAATTAAATTGTTTTACCTTTGCACTTTTGGAACCTTTCAAAACCTCAGCTATCATTTTCACGCCAAAACGTTCATGCATACGATAGACACACGATAAAACCTTTTGCGCGTCAATTGTAATATCTATCAATTCGCCTTCTAATTTGCAATTACTACAATTATCACAATGTTCTTCCACATCAAATTCACCAAAATAATGCAAGATAAATGCTCTTAAACATTGCGGTGTATGACAATAATCCACCATAGACTGCAATCTTTTATATTCTAATTGTTGGCGAATTTCACTTTCTGTAGATTTACTTATCAAAAACTTTTGAAGCTGTGTATCTTGCGGACTATACAGTAAAATACAATTTCCTGAAAGTCCGTCGCGCCCTGCTCTACCTGCTTCTTGATAATACGCTTCCATATTTTTTGGCATATTATAATGAATAACATAGCGCACATTTGGTTTATCTATGCCCATACCAAAAGCATTTGTCGCCACCATGACAGAAAGATTATCATAGAGAAAATCTTCTTGCATTTGATTTCTTTCCTCATCTGTCATACCGGCATGGTATCTGCCTACTTTAATGCCCTTTATTTCCAATAAAACTTGCAAAGCATCTACATCTTTTCTAGTGCCCACATAGATAATTCCAGCTTCATCTTGATGTTTTTTTACATAATCTATGACAAATTTATCTTTTACTTCTCCTCTTAATACGGAAAAATATAAATTGGGTCTATCAAAACCAGTTACAAATACATTAGGTTGTTTAAGCCCCAATAAATTTATAATATCTGTTTTTACATCTGGCGTAGCTGTTGCTGTAAAAGCACTAATAATCGGTTTAATGCGCAATGAATTAGTAAAATTTAAGATATTGCGATAACTAGGGCGAAAATCATGTCCCCATTGTGATAAACAATGCGCTTCATCAACTGCTACCATACTAATATTTAAATTTTTAAAACTATCTGGTAAATATTCAGATGTTAATCGCTCTGGTGCTATATAAATAATTTTATAAAAACCAGCAGATATATCTTGTAAATCCTTATATAATTGAGCCTTACTGACAGAACTATTAATATATACTGACGCTATCCCTAGCTGACGCAAACTATCAACTTGGTCTTTCATCAAAGAAATAAGTGGTGATATAACAAGTGTTACCCCTTCAAATAATAATGCAGGGATTTGAAAACAAATAGATTTTCCCGCACCTGTAGGCATAATCGCCACTGTATCATTTCTATTTAATAAACTTTCAACTACTTTTTTCTGCCCTGGTCGAAAGTCTTCATATCCATAAAATTTTTGTAGTATTTGTCTTGCTTTATTCAGCATCATAATATTTCAATAAGGCTTGAGTGCCATTATTTTCATAACCTTCTTTGGCTAATTTTTCATATAGAGATTTTGCCAATTTCAATCCTGGTAAATCTAAATTCATTTCATCAGCTGACTCTATAGCTATTTTCATATCTTTAATAAAATGTTTAATGAAAAATCCTGGTGCAAAATCACCTTTTAACATTCTTGGTGCTAAATTGCTAAGCGACCACGAACCTGCTGCACCTGTAGAGATTACATCTAATAAATCTTGAGGATTTAGTCCACATTTTTTCGCATAAGCAACAGCTTCACAAACACCCATCATATTAGAAGCAATAGCTATTTGATTGCTCATTTTTGCATATTGACCAGAACCAGCTTTGCCAAAATAGCAAATAGTTTTTCCCATAGCTTCAAAAATCGGCAAAACTTCTTCATAAACTTCTTTATCGCCACCGACCATAATGGCAAGTGTACCATTTTTTGCTCCTACATCTCCACCAGATACAGGTGCATCTAAAGATTTTATTTCATATTTTTGAGCTTCTTGATAAATCTCTTGAGCCAGTTTTGGACTAGAAGTAGTCATATCTATAATTATGCTTTGTGGTTTCAAATTTTTAATTACACCATTTTCACCTAAATAGATTTCTGCTACATCTTGAGGATAACCCACCATAGAGATGATTACATCTACATTTTGGGCTAAAACTTTAGCACTATCAAACCATTTTGCGCCTTTAGTTAATAAACTTTCAGCTTTTTGCTTTGTACGCGTATAAACCATGACTTCATATCCAGCTTTTAAGAGATTATCTGCCATGGATTTTCCCATTACACCAATGCCAATAAAACCAATTTTTAGTTTTTGCATATATTTCACCACTTTCTTTTACCTGAAACTTATTACAACATAAATTTATAATATAAAGCAGCTACACAAATCGTATAACTTATAAAATATTCCCATGAACTGCCCACGCGAAATAATTTTATACCTATTTTTCGCTTTCGCCAGATAAGTGGCACTTTGCCACAAATTCCATCTTCAATAATATGAAGTAAAGCGCCTACACAGACAAATATCGGAATTTGTGCTATTTCCCAAAATAAGTCTTTTAATACATCAACTTCATGTAAATAAAATAAAATAGCGATTATCGCTAAATAAGGCACTGTCCAATGTGTATTTTGGCGATGCTTTGAGCGCCACTTCCAATAAGCTTTACTTTCTTTTGGTGGTTTACCTTCCAATCTATCTGGCAATACACTGCCAAAAAAACTATATGCTGCATATAAAAAATTTCCTGTTCCTGCAAATACAACTACAGTCGTTACTAATTTATGATTAGCCCACTTCACAAAAATTCTCCTTAAAATTATTATCTATGCCATAAAGGATAATCTCTATGTAAAATAAATCTATTATAGACTATAGCAATAAAAACTAATAAACAAATTCCTGGTATTACATCAAATAAAAAATAATTGATAATACCTTGTTCATTCGCTTTTAATAATATAATCGGCATAGCAGCAGATGGTGGGTGAATTGCTTTAAACCACGATTTCACTAACATAGCTATAGCTACTCCTAAAGCATAAACAATCCAATTATGCCCTAAAATATAAGCCATTAAAATACCTACGATACTTGTAATAATATAGCCTAAGATAATATTTCTCGGCTGAGCATATTCACTGTCATATAGTAAAAAAGCGATTATACTTGTCGCTCCAAATGGTGCTAATAATAAATTATTATCAATAGATTTAGATACTAAAGCTACAATACCAATGCCGAAAAAAATACCAATAGCTGATAGTATTTCATCTTTTTTCATAAAATTGAAATCCTTTATATTTTTTCCTTAAATCTAATTGCAATTATATCAAAAAATAACATTAATTTATAGCATACTATTGAAAAACTATTACGGTTTGAGAAAAAAGATAAATGCCATTATAATATATTTTAAAGAAAACGAACCGCATTCATTTTTATAAAATATAAATAAACAGGTGATTATTTTGGAACATACACTTAGTAAACGTGAAGCAAAAAAAATAAAATCAAAAAAAACCATCATTCAATCCGCTATTGTATTATTCGCTCAAAAAGGTTTGAAAGATACTTCTATTGCTGATATCATGCAAAAAGCTAATTTAGGTATTGGCACATTTTATAATTATTTTCAATCTAAAGATGATTTACTCCGTAGTCTGCTCATTCAATTAGCTATGGATATTCGTCAACATTATCTTGAATCTATAAATAAAGAAAAAACTCAAGCTCAAGTATTAGAAGGGCTCGTTTTATATACTGCTAATCTACTAGACCAAAATCGTTTTATTTTGCCATTATTTATGCGCGCTGTAGATAGAAGTGCATTGACCATACAGCCACATGTTTCGATAAAAAAACCACTTCCATTTAAAGATATTTTTGATGAAATCATCAAAACTGGTCAAGATAATGGCGAATTTCGCAGTGATATTCCAGCTGAAATTATCACAGAAATGTTTCATTCTCTATTTCAATCTGCTTCTTTTAGTAGCCTACCACTTAAATATCAAGAAAACATTCGCTATAAATTAAATTTAGTGCTTTCAGGTATTATTTTAAAATAAAATTTGTACGTATACAAAAAACAAATAAACATTTTAAAAGATATTTTGTGCGTATTTTTTCTAAAAGCTACAGTATAGTTGTAAATTCATTCCAAAAAGAGTATAATTTCGTTATGTTATTTTTATATAATATACAAATATATCTTTAGGAGGTCTTTTATAATGACAGCAAAAATGATCATTAATAAGCTCGGTACGCTTATTCTCATTGCCATGATTTTAGGCATTGCTGTTGGTTTGGCTTTAGGTGAAACAGCACAAATCTTTGCGCCAATCGGCGACTTATTTATGCAATTAATCAAAATGGTCGTAGTACCTATGGTTTTATTCTCATTAATTGGTGGTGCGGCTTCACTAGGAAATTCTAGTTCTGCTGGTAAAATCGGTCTTTTAACATTTATTTATTATACAATTACTACTATCATTGCTACTGTTATAGGTCTTATTTTCAGTGTAGTATTTAAACCAGGTGAAGGAATTAGCTTAGCTAGTTTAGGAGTTCAAGCTTCTAGTGAATATGCTGATAAGGGCGGTATTCCTGGATTTTGGGAAACTTTAATCGGTTTTGTTCCTGCAAATCCTTTTGAAGCTCTCGTTTCTGGTAATATTTTACAAATCATTGTATTTAGCTTATTTATCGGTTTTGCTATCGCTAACTTAAGCGGTGAAAAGAAAGAATTCTTACTTAAATTCTTCAATTATATGACTGAAGTTACTGTAAATATTATGACTGCTATTATGTGTATTGCGCCTCTTGGTGTTTTTGGCTTAATGGCAGGCTCTATCGGTAAATTTGGTTCAGAAATTTTAGTAAAACTAGCTTATCTTGTAGTATTATATATTATCGTTCTCCTCATCGTTAATTATGGTGTTATTGGCGGTAGTGTTGCTATGTTCTCTAAATGTACTACATTTAAACAATTCTTTAAATCTATGTACAAAGTTCAATTATTCGCTTTTACTACTGCATCTTCCATGGCTACATTACCTCTCAATATGAAAACAACTATTGAAGAATTGCATGTTTCTAAAGAAACTACTTCTTTTGCACTTCCTCTCGGTGCCACTATCAATATGAATGGTAATGCTGCTTATTATGCTATGGCTGCTATCTTCTTTGCTCAAATGTTTGGTATCGAACTCACTATTACACAATATATAGCCATTATCTTTACTTCTACAGTTGGTGCTGTAGGTCAAGCCGGTGTTCCTGGCCCTACACTTTTAGTAGTAGCCGTTCTCATGTCTGCTAACATTCCAATTGAAGCTCTTCCAATTTTATTCGGTGTTGACCGTATTTTTGATATGCTTCGTACTGCTGTAAATATTACAGGCGATGCTGCTTGTGCAACTATCGTTGATAGATTTAGAGAATAATACAAAAAGTCGTTTCTTCACGAAACGACTTTTTCTTTCTACATAATTTTAATTTATATAATTACTTAAGGTGATTTTATGCTTCATTTAAATAATCTAATATTAAAAAAACGATGTTTATTATATTTAATAGGGCTTAATATCATGTCTATTGGCATTGTCTTAAGTACACGAACTCATTTAGGTGTAGCTGCAATTAGTTCTGTAGCTTATTCTTATTCCATATTTTTCAATATATCTTTTGGTCTATCCAATGTAATTCTTTATGTCGTTTTCATCTTAATTCAAATTTTATTGATGAAATCTCTTTCTTATAAAATACTAATGCAAATTCCTATGGCTGTTTTAGCTGGTATTTTCATTGATATCTATGATAATTTAATTGCTCTATTAAATTACAATTTCTTAATAAATTTCATATTATTACTGACTTCTAATATTTTAACTGGTATAGGCGTATATTTTATGACAAAAGCTGATTTAGTCTTAGATCCTGGAAATGGTATTGTTAATACTTTATGTATTTTTTTCAAAAAGCCATTTTCTTATCTAAGAATACGCTTTGACATCTCCTTAGTTATTTTCACTGCTATATCAGGGTTAATCCTTGTACAAGAGATTATCGGTATTGGTCTAGGTACTGTTATTTCTGCTTATTTAATCGGCAAAAGCATTGGGGTTACTAAAACACTTCTCGAAAATAAAATTAATCACTATTTAAAAAAGGAACAATAATCATTGTTCCTTTTGTTTTTATTTATATTTCATTTTCTTCCATTAATTTTAGTTTTTTTCGCCAATAACGTGAATAAACTACACCAAGTGGATTGTGAGCAAGTACTCTATCTTTTGCAACTAATGTAGTTACAGGGCCATTACAATTTTTGTTAAATATCGCATCATGACCTACACATAAACCACAGGAAATAAATAAATCACAACCTGCTTGATTTAAAAATTCAGCTTGATATTTAGGATTACACATACTTTCTGTTGCACTTTGGGGATTTATTTTTTTCAAACCTAATTTATCTTTTGCTATCGCACAATTTTTACAGCAAATAGATACTACTTCAAATTCACGTGCTAAAAATTTATTAATTAAATAAGCTTCTTTATTTAAACCGATACAAAAAGCTAAACCTAATTTTTTATAGCCCATTTGTTTGGCAAATTCTACAGTTTCTTCTAAACGTGTAAGCTCACTATAATATGTGGCTTCCACAAAAGCTGCCGCTTTCATAATTTTTTTCTCTTCATCTGTATATAAATCAATTACTTCATCTTGATTTATTTTTTTACAACTAATACCTCTGCCTGCACAAATATGACTTTTACAATTCGCACAATCACCAATCATATTAACACCTCCAAATAAGTATATATTTATTTTATTATACAACAAAACCCTAAAAGTATTAAAACTCTTAGGGTCCCAATCAAGATAATTCCAAAATTTAATTATATGTATAATTCATAATAAATCTAAACAAAACATATACAATAAATTTAATCCATATAAAAACAAAATGATAGCACAAATAAGATTAATATATTTAACAAATCTATATAATTTATTTATAAATTTATGTGCTATAAAAGCTAATACAGAAAACCATAAACAAGAAGCGATACAAACTCCTATGATAAAATATATAGAACTATCTCCTGCTAAAGATGTTCTAAAGCTACCTAAAATCAATGAACCATCAATAATAGCTTGAGGATTTAACCATGCGACAGAAAAAGCCGAAACAATTATTTTTGACAATCTATAATCATGAGTTGATTTTATTTCTAATTTGCTATTCGTTCTCCATAAATCAAAAGCAATATAGAAAATAACCATAGCTCCAATAAACATCACGAAATCACGTAAAAATTGATATTTATCTAATAAAATTCCAATACCTAAATAACAACTAATAGCCAACGAAATATCAAATATAATTACAAATATCGTAGTCAGACAAATTATTTTTACATTTCTTTGCATAGCAGAATTAATAACATACATATTTTGTATGCCAATAGGCATAACATAAGCCAATCCAAATAATAAACCCTGCATAAAATATATCATTTTTATATCCTCGACAGTTAAACTTCATTTTTTATAATAAATATCAACCCTAAACTAATAAATATACCACCTATAAATTCATATATAGTAGGCATTTGTTTTAAACATAATACCCCTAAAATAGTTACTATGAAAGGTTCTGACATTTCTACTAACTGAACATTACTTATTTTCGTCATATTTATAGCTTTATTTGTACAATAAAAACCTCCAATCGTAGGTACAAAAACTAGCAATAATATATATGGTAAATTATATATAGATAAACTTAGTTGCTGACCATCATGAAGGGAACGGACATCTGCATCTTCTTGCCGTCCACCTCCACCTCCTGCTTGGTGCTGTTGGTGTACTTGATTTTGATGGTAAGCTTGCCGCTCTTCCCGGCCAGATCCGCTGCGGAGATCTCCTTGCCGTCCAGCAGATAGGTCATGCTGACGCCTACGGGCAGCTCCTGCTTGGAAGTGCCTCTATAGTATACATCGTCGCCGCCGGCGGCCCAAGTGATGGTCTTACCGGAGCCGGAGTAGGTGGCGTCGCCCTTTATCACCTCAATATCGCTGAGGTTGGATATCCAATAGTCTATGCCGCTATCGGTGATATAGTCCTCC
>OGZH01000694.1_pt1 | contig 22914 bp, 17 predicted proteins | sample 1576741 | NCBI WGS metagenome assembly OGZH01 (sample SAMEA3541560, study PRJEB24748) | human gut metagenome | biome: human gut; feature: human-associated habitat; material: faeces | place: China | collected 2012 | reverse complement strand
CGAAATATCAGCCACGGAAAAAGAACTGGATGAGCTGTTAAAGCTGCAGGGAAAGTACAACAATGAGCTTAAGAATTTAAAAAAGCTTAAGTCGAAAATTATGTCTAATATTGTTGCCAACATGGGAGATGACGGCGATGAAAAGCGTGACAAGGATAAGCAGCTTATAGATGAGATAAATGAGAAAGCTGACAACATTGAGGGAGAGCTTATTGAAATCCAGAAGAATATAAAAGCTGTAAATGACAGGCTGATGCTTTTGTCGATGGATTACTTCAGTGAAAAAATCGAGAAAAATAAACTGGAATCAAAAGAAATTGACGACTGGATTGCAAATATAAGAGTTGAACTTAAGAAAAACGTAATCAGAAAACAGAACAGAGATATTAACAACAGGGAGATTTATTCGTATCTTCATGATATTTTTGGCGCTGAGGTTTTAGATCTTTTTGATATTGAATATGACGATCCTATGGTTTTCAATGCCAATAATGCAAATACTGATAATGCAAACAATGAGAATAAGGGGAATTGATATTGGAATATATTGTTACAGGTAATGAAATGAAGCTTCTGGACGATACAACATCACAGGTCTTTTTGGTTCCTTCGGTGGTGCTGATGGAGCAGGCTGCGGCCGGTGTTGTCCGGGAGCTTGTTGCATGTTTTGATAAATCAAAGGAGTTTGCCGTGATATGTGGCAGAGGCAATAATGCAGGAGACGGTATCGCGATAGCAAGACTTTTAAATCAGGCCGGATACAGATGCATGGTGTACTATGCTTTTGGCACAGATGAGGCAGGAAGCGAGCTCTTTGAGCTGCAGAAAAATATATACGCAAGGTATGGCTTTAAGGTGGTCTCTGATCTTGAGTGTGTGTGTAAAAGTGACGTAATAATAGATGCATTGTTTGGCACAGGGCTTAAGCGAGCCATAGAAGGCTCTTTAGCAGATGTAATTTCAGCCGTTAACAAGGCAAATGCTTACAGGGTGGCGGTCGACGTGCCATCGGGAGTGGATTCTGATAAAGGACATGTGATGGGATGCACTTTTAAAGCAGATTTCACATATACTTTTTCTTATAAGAAGACTGGTCTTCTCCTGTGGCCGGGCTGTGATTATTGCGGTCTGGTTAAGGTGGTGCCTATAGGCATAGATGACCACAGCTTTTGTGGTAATCTGCCATCAGTAAGGGCTCTTGATGAGTCTGATTTAAAGAAGCTTGATAACAGACCGGCACACTCCAACAAGGGAACTTTCGGAAAACTGTTAGTTATAGCAGGAAGCCGCAATATGGCCGGTGCCGCGGTGCTTTCGGCAAAGGCTGCATACAAAAGCGGAGCAGGGCTTGTAAAAATTATAACGCCGGAGTGCAACCGCTCAATAATCCAATGTGCTTTGCCGGAAGCACTGCTTTGTACTGATATCGCGTCAGCTAAAGCGCTTGAGACAGAGCTTGAGTGGGCAGATGCAGTGGTGATAGGTCCAGGTCTTTCAAAGTCTGATAATGCCAAAATGTTAGTTGAAACAGTACTAAAAACAGCAGAGATACCTCTTGTGATTGATGCGGATGCGCTTAATATCATATCAGACAACTTGACTTTACTTAATGAGCATAAAATGCCTGTCATCGTGACTCCGCATATGGGAGAGATGTCCAGACTTATGAAAAAGAGCATTGCTAATATACAGGAGGATATCATCGGTGTGGCAGGAAAGTTTGCAAGCTTGTACAATGTGACTTGTGTGCTTAAGGATTTTCGTACGATTATCGCAGCGGCTGATGGCGAAAAGTTTATCAATCTGTCCGGTAACTGCGGTATGGCAACAGCCGGAAGCGGAGATGTGCTAAGCGGTATCGTGGGAGGTCTTCTGGTACAGTGGCGTGACACGAAAAAGGCCGCGGCATACGGTGCATTTATTCATGGACTTGCCGGTGATATGGTATTTGACAATACCGGCTCTTATGGTATGATAGCAAGTGATATTATTGATGGATTAGACAAAGTTTGGATTAAGGTGGAAAAAAATGGCAATTAACAGAATCAGAGCAGATATAGATCTGGATGCAATTTTATATAATATGGAGTCGATGCACAATAAGCTACAGCCGGGGACAATGATGGCAGCAGTCGTAAAGGCTGATGGTTACGGTCATGGCGCTGAGGCTGTTTCAGAGGTACTGGAGCCGCTTCCGTATCTGTGGGGCTATGCCGTTGCTACAAGCAACGAGGCAATGCAGCTTATCGCAGCAGGAAGAAAAAAGCCGATACTTATTTTAGGACTCAGCTTCCCGGAGCAGTTTGAGGAGATAGTGGACAATGATGTGCGACCGGCGGTATGTACATATGAGACAGCTAAGGAGCTATCGCGTATCGCTGTCGCTAAGAATAAAACCTGTAAGATACATATCAAGATAGATACCGGCATGTGCCGTATAGGCTTTCAGGTGACAGAGGAAAGTGCAGATATTATTGCACAGATTGCTAAGCTGCCGAATATTATGATAGAGGGAATATTCACTCACTTTGCCAGGGCAGATGAGCTGTCAAAGGAGCCCGCCTTTGAGCAGTTTGAGCTTTTTAAGAGGATGATAGCTCTTGTTGAGGCAAGAGGAGTCGAGATCCCGATTAAGCACTGCTCAAACAGTGCGGGGATAGTAGAAATCCCGGAGTGCAATATGGATATGGTAAGAGCAGGCATCACACTCTATGGTCTGTGGCCGTCAGAAGAGGTAGACAAGAGTAAAATCTCCTTAAAGCCTGTTATGTCACTGCACAGCAGAGTTGCTTATGTAAAGGAGCTTGAGCCGGGCAGGCATATAAGCTACGGCGGCACATTTACGGTAGAGTATCCTATGAGGATAGCAACAGTTCCGGTGGGGTATGGTGATGGATATTCAAGAGGGCTTTCAAACAAGGGCTGGGTTCTCATAAAAGGAAAAAAAGCGCCTATATGTGGCAGAGTCTGTATGGATCAGTTTATGGTTGATGTGACAGACATACCTGACGTGAAAATAGGCGATGCAGTTACTCTGCTCGGTAAAGACGGGGATGAGACAATCACTATGGAGCAGTTAGGTGAGCTTTCAGGCAGATTCAACTATGAGTTTGCATGTCTTATCACACCGCGTGTTCCAAGAATCTACCACAAAAACTAAAAAAGTGTAACTTTTAAGAATACACTCGAAAAATCTGGAGATACTTTTTGTATACCATAATATGGAGTGTATTCGTGTATGATTATTCAAAGAGGAGATATTTATTACGCTGATTTAAGGCCTGTTGTAGGCTCAGAGCAGGGCGGGATAAGACCTGTCCTTATAATACAAAATGATGTCGGAAACAGACACAGCCCGACGGTAATCTGCGCAGCAATAACCTCGCAGATGCATAAAGCAAAGCTGCCCACCCATGTGGAGCTTGCCTGCAAGGAGTATGCGCTTGCAAAGGATTCGGTTGTGCTTTTAGAACAGCTTCGCACAATCGACAAAAAAAGGCTTAAGGATAAAGTGTGCCATCTTGATGAGGACACACTGCTTAAAATAGACAGGGCGCTTGAAATCAGCTTAGAACTTATTACATAGGATAATAAAAACATTATGTTATATGCAATTATAATTTTATCAATACTTGTAGTGATACTTCTTTTGTGTATTGGAGTATTGCTCTACGGAATGAAAAACAACAAAAAGACTCTCGATGGAATACTTGGAAACGATGATGTCACAGAGGAAGAAATTATTTCCATGGTCAGAGAGGGACACGAGCAGGGCACAATCCTTGCGTCTGAGGCAGAGATGATACACAATGTGTTTGAGTTTGATGATAAGGAAGTAAAGGATATCATGACTCACCGCAAGAATATTGTCAGCCTCGATGGCAATATGTCCTTTATCGATGCAATCGAATTTATCATAGATACCGGCAAATCTCGATTTCCGGTCTATGAGAATGATGTTGACAGTATCATCGGAGTCTTACATATCAAGGATGCTTTTACATTTTTTGAAAAAAATGAGGTTTACCGCAGCAGTATCAAGGACATAGACGGGCTTATCCGGCCAGTGGACTTCATACCAGAGACGGTAAACATCAATGATCTGTTTAAAAAGATGCAGTCTAAAAAGAGTCATCTTGCGATGGTTGTGGATGAGTACGGACAGATATCGGGACTTATCGCGATGGAGGATATACTCGAGGAGCTTGTCGGAAATATCGAGGATGAGCACGATGAGGAAGAAAACTACATCAGAAAAAATGATGACGAGACATTTATAATGGACGGCATGACTGAGTTTTCCGATGTGAAGGAGGCGCTGTCACTGCCTGTTGATGATGATGCCTACGAGACGCTTAACGGTTTTATCATATCGCTTTCGGATAAGATTCCGGAGGAGGGGGATAAGACTGTGATTAGCGCATATGGCTACAGATTTTCTGTTATGAGCGTCGAAGATAAGGTGATTAAGCAGGTAATGATTAAGAAACTTGCGCCGGAAGAGAAAAAATGATATTATAAGGTATGGATTATTTTTAAAAGTAGAAAAGAGGATACAAATTATGTCAGGACATTCTAAATTTGCGAATATCAAGCATAAGAAAGAGAAAAATGATGCTGCAAAGGGTAAAATCTTTACAATGATCGGTAGAGAGCTCGCAGTTGCAGTTAAAGAGGGCGGACCGGATCCGGCCAATAACTTCAAGCTCGCACAGGTGGTTGCAAAGGCAAAGGCCAACAACATGCCAAACGATACAATTGAAAGAGGTATCAAAAAGGCAGCAGGAGATGGCAACAGTGTAAACTATGAGACAGCTACATATGAGGGCTATGGACCATCAGGCACAGCTATTATCGTAAAGTGTCTTACAGACAATAAGAACCGTACAGCGGCCAATGTCCGCAATGCCTTTACAAAGGGACAGGGAAGCATCGGTACACAGGGCTGTGTATCATACATGTTTGATGAGAAGGGTCAGATCATCATCGACAAGGAAGAGTGCGATATGGATGCAGATGACCTTATGATGCAGGCACTCGATGCAGGTGCTGAGGATTTTGCCGATGAGGATGACAGCTACGAAATCACAACTGCACCTGCTGATTTTGATGCAGTCAGGACTGCTCTTGAGGAGGCTGGCATCACAATGGCTTCAGCAGAGGTCACAATGATTCCACAGACATATGTCACACTGACAGATGAAGCTGACATTACAAATATCGGCCGTATCTTAGACCTTCTTGACGATGATGATGACGTCCAGGAAGTATACCACAATTGGGAAGAGTAAACTAAATATTATATATCACGGGTTTTAGCGGGAGGAGAATATGAAAAAGATTCTATTTGTAGCTTCAGAGTGTGTACCATTTATAAAAACAGGAGGTCTTGCAGATGTGTGCGGTGCACTTCCTAAAGAGTTTGACAAGAACTATTGGGATGTAAGGGTTGTAATACCTGATTATAGCTGTATACCGGAGCAGTATCGCAATAATTTTGAGTATGTTACCCATTTTTACATGAGCTCAGGTCCATACGTGCAGGACAAGTATGTCGGAGTGCTCAAATATGAGCAGGACGGCGTTACATATTACTTTATTGACAATCAGGAGTTCTTTACAGGATTTTCTCCATATACTTCTGACACTAAGTTTGAGATTGAGAAGTATACATTCTTTGACAAGGCTGTACTCTCAATGCTCCCGCTTATTGATTTTAAGCCGGATATTATACACTGTCATGACTGGCAGACAGGTCTTCTGCCTGTATACTTAAAGAATGAGTTTGCCGCAAACCCATTCTTCTGGGGTATCAAGACAATTATCACTATCCACAATCTTAAGTTCCAGGGAATATGGGACAGGGAGTGGGTACAGGGTGTTTCAGGTCTTACAGACAATCTGTTCACACCGGACAAGCTTGAGTTCAAGAAGGACGCAAATATGCTTAAGGGTGGTCTTGTATATGCTGACTATATCACAACTGTCAGTGATACATATGCAAACGAGATTCAGACAGAGTACTATGGTGAGGGATTAAACGGACTCTTAAGTGCCAGACATTTTGATATGCAGGGTATCGTAAACGGTATTGATTACAATGCATATGACCCACAGACTGATGGCAGAATCTATTGCAATTACAATGCTTCCGATTTCAGAAAGAAGAAGTTCAACAACAAGACAAAGCTTCAGCAGGATCTTGGCCTTGCGGTTGACAAGAAGAAGTACATGATAGGTCTTATTTCAAGACTTACAGACCAGAAAGGTCTTGACCTTATCAATCATGTGATTGAAGGTATCGTGGACGATTTCACACAGCTTGTTGTTATCGGTACAGGAGATCCTCAGTACGAGAATATGTTCAGACACTATGCATGGAAATACCCTGACAGGGTTTCAGCAAATATCTGTTACTCCGATGATCTGGCTCACAAGCTCTATGCGGCTGCTGATGCATTTCTGATGCCGTCCAGATTTGAGCCTTGCGGTCTGACACAGCTTATCTCATTCCGCTATGGTACAGTTCCGATTGTTCGTGAGACAGGAGGTCTCAAGGATACGGTTAAGCCTTATAATGAGTATGAGAATTCAGGAGATGGCTTCTCATTCTCAAACTACAACGCCGATGAGATGCTTGCAGTCATCAATTATTCTAAGCACATCTTCTTTGATAAGAAGCGTGAGTGGAACCAGATTGTGGACAGGGGCATGGCCAATGATTTCTCTTGGAATGCTTCCAAGTTCAAATATGAGGGATTATACAATTACCTTATTGGTGAATAAAATATTTTGGTGAAATTGTGGTTTTTGCATAACGTTTTGCCCCGCCTTTTACGGCGGGGCATTTTTTATATATTAGGTGCATGATACATTTTGACCATTTAATCACAAAATCGAAAAATTACTTTAGAAAATTTACACAGAACAGAAGAAATATGTTATTATATACTCTGTAAATCAAAATACGGAGGTTAGTTACATGGCAACGAGGAAGAAATCCTCAGCAAAAAGACAGACAAAAAAGGAGAGAATGGCTCAGATAGAGAGGCAGCAGGCCTTTAAAAAGGAAATATTTCTCTGGATAGTAGTAGCTGTTTCAATCCTTTTATTTATAAGCAATTTTGGAATAGGCGGTCATTTGGGAAACGCAGTAAGCGGTTTCCTTTTTGGTGTGTTTGGAATGGTGGCATATATTTTTCCGCTTGTGCTTCTGGTGGGCAGCTTTTTTGCTGTGTCCAATAAGGGCAATTCATATGCTATCATGAAGCTTGTTATGACCATAGTTCTCATATGGTTTATATGTGTGTTTATGTACCTGGCAGTGTATGGTGAATTCGCGGTTTCGCCGGTGCAGTCATACATTGACAGTGTTGAAAGGCATTCAGGTGGTGGCTTTATAGGTGCTCTTATAGGCTGCATTTTAGTTCCGGCGGTAGGAATTATAGGTGCATACGTGGTGACAATAGTTGTAATGATTATCTGTCTTGTGCTCATTACCGGTAAATCATTCATGAAGGGCATGAGAAACGGCGGCCGCAAGGTATACGAGTCAGCGCGTGAGAATAATGAGAGATATCAGGAGTATCGCGAGTATAAGTCGAGAGAGCGTCAGACGAAAGCTGCTTTGGCTTCGGATGATACAGAGAGTGATTTAAAAGATACTGCAAAAGGCGTCAGAAAGAATAAGCGTGCCGGCCGCAGGATGGATAATAAGATAACAGGAGTGTCACTTGATACAAAAATTGATGGCAGTGAAAATGCGTTAGATTCAAGCATGACTGGTTGTGATACAGCGCATGCCGGGATATTTGGACAGGGGGCTTCCACTACAGATGCACTTGGTGAGATAACTATAGAGAATTATCCGAGTTCACCGGCCATAAAGGAGAAAAAGACAACAAGCCTTACAGCAGGGGATGCAGGGGAAATAGTGCAAAAACCGGACTTTGGTGTGGCATCGGAGCCTGTTCCCATTTTTGGTGGCGAGGCAGGCAGCGACAATGCAGATGAGCTTGGCAGAAGGACCTTGCAGCAGATTAATGGCATGAAACCGGATGACTCAGGTGCAGCAGCTGAAAGCCATGTGTCGCAGATACCTATATCGGGCTGCGTGGAGCCTGATATATCTGATGATTTTGGCATACAAAAAGATAATGAGCTGCAATCAAAATTATCAGCTCCGGCTGCAGATGCGGTAATGACAAAACCACCTGCAGCAGAGCCAGGTAAGAAAAATGTCAAATCAGACAAGGATGAGCTTGCCAAAGAGGTTGAAAAAGTCAGCGAGCAGATAGCAATAAATGACGCAGAAAATGCAATCCAGCAGAAGCCGTATGTATTTCCGACGGTTGATCTGCTTAAGGCTCCTGACAGGGGGAAAACCGGTGATTCTCAGGCACATCTGCGTGAGACGGCTGCAAAGCTGGAGCAGACGCTCAATGTGTTTGGTGTGAATGCAAAGGTGAATAACATAAGCTGCGGTCCTGCGGTTACGAGGTTTGAAATTACACCGGAGCTTGGAGTGAAGGTATCAAAGATTGTGAATCTTGCAGATGATATAAAGCTCAATCTGGCTGCAGCAGATATACGAATCGAGGCTCCGATTCCGGGAAAAGCCGCTGTAGGTATCGAGGTGCCAAACAGTCAGAGCGTTGCTGTTTCCTTCAGGGAGCTTGTGGAGTCTGAGGAGTTTAAAAATGCCAAATCAAAGATTACCTTCGCAGTGGGAAAGGATATTGCAGGCAAGGTTAAGGTTACGGATATCGCAAAGATGCCGCATCTTTTAATTGCCGGTGCTACAGGCTCAGGTAAATCAGTTTGTATCAATACTATTATCATGAGTATATTGTACAAGGCAAAGCCGGATGAGGTTAAGCTGATTATGATTGACCCGAAGGTGGTTGAGCTTAGTGTATACAATGGCATACCGCATCTGATGATTCCGGTTGTTACGGATCCCAAAAAAGCGGCCGGAGCATTAAACTGGGCGGTTTCAGAGATGACAGACCGATACGAGAAGTTTGCAAACAGCGGTGTCAGGGAAATAAACGGTTACAATGCCATGATTGACGCGATGGATGGCAAGGATACAGAAAAGCCGCCGAAGATGCCTCAGATAGTCATTATAGTGGACGAGCTTGCAGACCTTATGATGGTTGCATCAAAGGATGTGGAGGAGGCAATATGCAGGCTGGCACAGCTTGCACGAGCAGCCGGCATACATCTGATTATAGCTACACAGAGGCCTTCTGTTAATGTTATTACAGGCCTCATCAAGGCAAATATGCCTAGCCGTATCGCATTTGCGGTTACAAGCGGTGTTGACAGCCGTACCATACTTGATATGAATGGTGCGGAAAAGCTCCTTGGAAAGGGAGATATGTTATTTGACCCACAGGGTGTTCCGAAGCCCCTTCGAGTACAGGGCGCATTCGTTTCAGATAAAGAAGTTTCCGATATTGTGAAATTTATTATTGAAAATAATGAGAATGCACAGTACAGTAATGATGTGGCACAAAAGATGGAGAGCCTGTCGAATGATACGACAAATACAACCGTTACCATTTCAGATGTTGAAAACACGGATGATGGCAGGGATTCTTACTTTGCGGAGGCGGCGTCAATTATCACAGATAAGGAACGGGCTTCAATCGGAATGCTTCAAAGATACCTTAAAATTGGCTTCAACAGGGCGGCCCGCATCATGGATCAGCTCGAGGAAGCCGGTGTAGTGGGACCTGAGGAGGGGACAAAGCCCCGCAAGGTTCTGGTGACTAAAGAGGAATTAGATACTATATTAGAGAATAATTAACACAAAGGAGCAAAGAAAAATGAAAACAGATATTCAGATCGCACAGGAAGCGACAATGCTTCCAATCAAGGATGTAGCAGCAGCTATAGGGATTAAAGAGGATGACTTAGAGCTTTATGGAAAGTATAAGGCAAAGATTTCCGATGAGCTCATCAATCGTACAAAGAAAAATCCTGACGGAAAGCTCATACTTGTTACAGCTATAAACCCGACTCCGGCAGGAGAGGGAAAGACAACCACAAGCGTCGGTCTTGGAGAGGCATTTGGACGCTTGGGAAAGAAAGCACTTATCGCACTTCGTGAGCCGTCACTTGGACCTTGCTTTGGTATTAAGGGAGGAGCAGCCGGTGGCGGATACGCACAGGTTGTCCCAATGGAGGATTTGAATCTTCATTTTACAGGAGATTTTCATGCGATTACATCTGCGAACAATCTGCTTGCGGCACTTCTTGACAATCATATCCAGCAGGGAAATGAGCTTGGTATTGACCCACGTCAGATTGTATGGAAGAGATGTATGGATATGAATGACCGTGTCCTTAGAAATATCGTTGTTGGTCTTGGAAGTAAGATGGACGGAATGGTCAGAGAGGATCATTTTGTCATCACTGTAGCATCTGAGATTATGGCTATACTCTGCCTGGCTGATGATATGGCAGATTTAAAGAAGCGCCTTGGCAGAATTATTGTGGCATACACTTTTGACGGAAAGCCTGTTACAGCCGACGATCTTCAGGCTACAGGCTCTATGGCAGCTCTCTTAAAGGATGCCTTAAAGCCGAACCTTATCCAGACACTTGAGCATACACCGGCGATAGTTCACGGTGGACCTTTTGCTAATATAGCACACGGCTGTAACAGTGTACGTGCCACAAAGACAGCATTAAAGCTTGCAGACTATGTTATCACGGAGGCGGGCTTTGGCGCAGACCTTGGCGCAGAGAAGTTCTTTGATATCAAGTGCCGTATGGCAGGGCTTAAGCCGGATGCAGTTGTACTTGTTGCAACAATCAGAGCATTAAAATATAATGGCGGCGTGCCGAAGGATGAGCTTTCATCAGAGAATCTTGATGCACTTAAGGCTGGAATCGTAAATCTTGAGAAGCATATTGAGAATCTTCACAAGTTTGGAGTGCCTGTAGTTGTTACATTAAATTCATTTGTCACAGATACAAAGGCTGAGACTGATTTTGTAGAGCAGTTCTGTAAGGAAAGAGGCTGTGAATTTGCACTCTCAGAGGTATGGGAGAAGGGTGGCGAAGGCGGAATTGACCTTGCCAACAAGGTACTTGAAACAATCGAGCACAAGGAAAGCAATTTTAAGGTGCTCTATGATGATAGCCTGTCACTTAAGGAAAAGATTGAAACTGTTGCAAAAGAAATATATGGAGCAGATGGTGTTACATATTCTCCGGCAGCAGAGAGAGAGCTTAAGAGGATTACAGACCTTGGAATGGGCGATTTTCCAGTATGTATGGCAAAGACACAGTATTCGCTTTCTGATGATGCAAAGAAGCTTGGCAGACCGAGCGGCTTTAAAATCAATGTACGTGAGGTTTATGCGTCAGCAGGTGCAGGCTTCGTCGTAGCAGTAAATGGTTCTATCATGACTATGCCGGGACTTTCAAAGAAGCCGGCTGCATACGGCATTGATGTGGATGATAACGGTGTGATTACAGGATTATTCTAGGAGGGAATATGGCTAATCTAATAGACGGAAAATTTATTTCAACGCAGATTAAGGATGAGCTTAAGGAAGAAGTAGCAGAGCTTAAGAAAAAGGGTATCGAGGGGTGCCTTGCGGTGATTCAGGTCGGAAATGACCCTGCATCATCGGTGTATGTGCGTAACAAGAAAAAGGCATGTGAGTATGTCGGAATCAAATCGCTTTCATACGAGCTTGCAGAGGAGACTACACAGGATGAGATATTAAAACTTATCGAAAAGCTCAATGCTGATGCTTCTGTAAATGGTATTCTCTGTCAGCTTCCACTGCCAAAGCATATCGATGAGGATGCGGTTATTGATGCTATTGATCCAAAGAAGGATGTTGACGGCTTCAGTCCACAGAGTGTTGGAGCGATGGTTATAGGAAAGCCGGGCTTTTTACCGTGTACTCCGGCCGGTATCATTCAGCTTTTAAAGAGAAGCAATATAGATATTGATGGTAAAAGCTGTGTTGTGGTTGGCAGAAGCAATATAGTCGGCAAGCCTATGTCACTTCTCATGCTTAGGGAGAATGCAACTGTTACGGTATGCCATTCACATACAAAGGATTTAAAAGATGTATGTAAAAATGCCGATATACTTATAGTGGCAATAGGAAAGCCTAAGTTTATAGATGCTTCATATGTGAAGGATGGTGCGGTTGTCATTGATGTTGGAATCCACAGAAATGCTGAAAATAAGCTGTGTGGTGATGTGGATTTTGATTCTGTTGTGTCTAAAGCGTCACATATTACACCTGTACCGGGCGGTGTAGGTCCTATGACAATTGCGATGCTCATGAGCAATTGTGTTGAGGCTATGAAGAGATAATTAGACAATAAGTAAGAGGATTAGATGTATGAGATGTGCCAATTGTGGTAATGAATTGAAGGCGGGCAGTCTGTACTGTGATGTCTGTGGGCATCCGGTTCAGATAGTGCCTGATTACAACGAATTTGATGATTATCTTGATAATCTGGTTGGAAATGATGACAGGCGAACTGATGGACAAAAGACTGCAAAGCCTGTGTCTGATAGGACAATCAGGTTTGATGAGCCGGTGAGGGAACAGCTTCATAGTGCCGGTCAGTGGAACGGACAAAAACCGGACAGAATGTCACAGTCTGTAAAGCAGCAGGTGAGACAGGCTCAGACAGGTGAGCAGCAGTCTCAGACGAAACAACCGTGTGAGAAGCCGCAGTCTGACGGACAGAGGGCAAAGAGAGCGCAGCAGAAGAAGATAATTATTATATCAGCTGTAGTGTGCGTTGTAGCAATTGTAATACTTATTGCAGCTATTACACGTAATGTAAGCAGATCACATGACAATTCATTTGATTATCAGGTGAAGCAGGCAAAGGCAGCTTATTCGGCGGGAAATATAAATTCCGCGGTTTCTTATTATGAGAAGGCTTTGTCGATTGATTCGGATAATACAGATGTCAGATATGCACTGGCTGATATATATATGTCCAAGAAGGATTATGATGCCGCTCTTGTGCTGTATCAGGAAATTATCAATATTGATCCAAAGAGCAAAGAGGCTTATAAGCAGCTTATCTCGATTTATGAATCAAAAAAGGATTATGATGCAATTGTTGCGCTGCGTGAGAGTGCTAAGGATGCATCTGTTTTAAAGCTTTTTGCGGATTATACTGTATCTAAACCGCAGTTTAGCAAGAGCAGTGGCAAGTATGGAGAGACTATTGAGCTTTCTATAGATGCAGACAGCGATACCAAAATATATTATTCATATGATTCGGATAATCCGTTGAGTAGAGGAGAAAGATATTATAGCCCGATCACCCTGGACAAGGAAGGCACATATGAGATAACAGCTGTTGCGGTTGATGACAGAGGAATCAAAAGCGAGGTGGCATCTGCCAAGTATGAAATCGAGTTTGAGGCACCGGATGCACCGGAGATAGACCCTGACGGAGGTACATTTGGTGCACAGACAGACATTACAATCACAGTACCTGAAAATTGCAAGGTATACTATACCTGGGATTCGTCAGATCCGAGTGCTGCATCAACAGAGTATACAGCTCCAATACCTGTTCCTGAGGGAAATAATGTGCTTTCTGTTATTGCGATAGACCAGAATACCGGAAAGTGCAGTGATATATACAGATCAAGATTTGAATTTTATATGAATTAATAAAAAACACGCATGAGTTGATTAATCATGCGTGTTCTTTTTAATGAAATTATCTGTTATGGCTGTAAAGCCTTTATTGTATCCGGATTCTGTGTGGATGTACAGTACTCTTTGTTCGAGACAAAATCTGTGAAATACACATACTGTGATGTTACGTTTATGTTGCAAAACTCACCCTTAGCAAGCTCTTTAAAGCCGGTACCGTCATTTTTTACAACACACAGTGCCGGATTATCACCACCGCGCTGATAGAATATCAGACTGCCATATACGTTGTAATGCTCAATATTGGCCTCCGTTAAAACCACAGGATTTGGATTGTTGATATTGACATGGACAATTGCATTGTCACGATTTACATCCATGTAGTACACATTTGTGTCATCCAGCACAACCGGCTTGTAGCAGTTGCAGTCGTAGAATAAGGCTTCACTCTGTGAAGCAGTGTCATATCTGTATAGCTGTCCGTTTTTTGGATTATTATAATAAAAATACCGGTCTGATGTGTTGCAGGTGAACAGATAGTGACTTTTTATTTTCTTTTTTTCTTCTCCATCTATTCTGATGCGGTATAGAGAGGTAGCTGTTTGTGTGTCATAGTGCAGATAATATATGTAGTTGCCTATCAGGGATGCATAGATGCATGGGTCAGGATCCAGCACGGTGGAGCCGTGGCCATTTCTTTTTATACGGCAGAGACTGTTCCTGTCATATGAAAAGAAGGTCTGACTTGTGATTTTCTGATTGTTGTTTCTTACGTAATAGACATAGTTTTTATCTGCGTTTATGTACATGGCGGTGTCATTACTCAGTTTATGTATATTGCTGCCGTCAATATTCATGGCATACAGCCTGCCGTTGTCGTTTGTATTTGAGAAAAATACTTCACCGTCACTTTCACAGAAGAGCCCAGCATTGTACAGATTACCTGCAGTATTACCATTTACATAGGATGAATTAAGCTTTACCTTTGATACAAAATGGTATATAACAAGGCCTGTGATGCATATTAAAATTAGTGGAATAATTATTTTTAGATATTTTTTCATGTAATTCTCCCGAGGGTATTTGATATTTATGCTTAGATATTAACTAAATTATATCTATATATGATAAATCTTTCAAGGATTACTTGCCTTTCTATAAAATTTGTAATAATATTTTATTATATCTTTTTTAGGAGACAATAATGGAAGATTTAATGAAATTGAGAGAGTCTATCGATGAGATAGACAGTGAAATAGTCAGATTATATAAGGAAAGAATGGATATCTCAAAGCACGTTGCCGAGTATAAGATAACCACCGGCAAAAAGGTCTTTGACAAGGCGAGGGAGGACGAAAAGCTTGATAAATTATCGTCTCTTGCAGATGATGAGTTTTTGAAGCACGGTATAGTTGAGCTTTTTGAACAGATTATGTCGACCAGTAGAAAGAAGCAGTATCAGCTTATGACTGAGCATGGCATAGTGGAGAAGGAAAACTTTACTGAGGTAGACAGCCTGGATTTTTCCAATGCAAGGATTGTGTTTCAGGGAGTTGAGGGTGCATACTCACAGCTTGCCATGAAGACATACTTTGGCGAGAATTGTAATGGCTACAACGTGGATTCCTGGAAGGATGCCATGGAGGATATCAAATGCGGAAAGGCTGATTATGCAGTGCTTCCGATAGAGAATTCTTCAGCCGGTATTGTATCGGAAAACTATGATCTGCTTGTTGAATACGACAATTATATAGTTGGGGAGCAGATTATACGCATCGACCACAGTCTGATGGGACTTCCGGGTGCAAAGATTTCTGATATCAGGACTGTGTACTCACATCCACAGGCGCTTATGCAGTGCTCAGATTTTTTTGATGAGCATAAGGATATTAACCAGGTGGCTGTCAGGAATACAGCTTTTTCTGCAAAGAAGGTAAAGGATGACGGAGATATCACACAGGCTGGCATAGCTAGCCATATCTCGGCTGATATATACGGGCTTCAGGTGCTTGAGAGCCGCATACAGAACAATAAAAACAATGCAACAAGGTTTATAATTGTGTCGGCTAAAAGGGTATGCCGCAGAGATGCGGACAGGATAAGCATATGCTTTGAGACACCTCACAAGAGTGGTGCACTGTATCATATGCTGGCACACTTTATATACAATGGAATCAATATGTTAAATATCCAGTCTCGTCCGATATCTGATAAGGCATGGGAGTACAGGTTCTTTGTTGATTTTGAAGGACGTTTTACGGATACAGCGGTGCAGAATGCGTTAAGAGGCATAAGGGAAGAGGCAATTGCCCTTAAGATTCTTGGTACATATTAGATTATAGAAATTTAGATAAAAGTGTTGACAACAGAAATTGTCTGTGCTATATTCTAGTAGTTGTATGAAAACAAAGTAGAGTATCCACTCTCACCTAAGCGCAATGGCGCGACTTAGCGTTAATATTTTCAAACATTTGTGTTGAAGATTGTATAGTGGATAGTCTGCCTATCCACTATTTTTTATGGAGGTACAAGACCATTAGCGAATTAATGATTAATGAACAGATCAGAGACAGAGAAGTTCGACTGATTGGAGCGGATGGAGAGCAGTTAGGAATTGTTTCTTCAAGAGAAGCTCAAAAGATTGCAGACGAGGCAGGACTTGATTTAGTAAAGATAGCACCAAATGCAAAGCCACCTGTATGTAAGGTGATTGATTATGGTAAGTATCGTTATGAGCAGGCCCGTAAGGAAAAGGATGCAAAGAAAAAGCAGAAGACCGTTGAATTGAAAGAGATTCGTCTCTCACCTAACATTGAGGCTAACGACTTGAATACCAAGATGAATGCTGCAAAGAAATTTCTTGCAAAAGGAAATAAGGTAAAGATCACACTCAGATTCAGAGGACGTGAGATGGCTCATATGAATGCAAGCAAACATATCCTTGATGATATAGCGGAGAATCTTTCAGATGTAGCGGTAGTGGAGAAAGCACCAAAGGTTGAAGGAAGAAGCAGGCTGCATCCACACTACTGACAGCAAACATGGCATTGAAGCCTTTGCTGTCACTTTGGTTTCGATGGGTCTTGATTCTGAAGTTGTGCAAAATATATTGTGAAATCTCATTTATACGGGCAGGATGAAGCAAAGCCTGTTTGTTTTCTGCGGCACTTAGCTTCTGCTCGTCAAGTTCTGTTTCTATATTCCTGAAACAGGGTCTTACATTGTTGTAATCAACCTTGAATTTCAGCACTTTTTCGTCGCGGATGGCATCCGTTATCACATATGAATGCAATTCTCTGCCGAACACACTTGCCGTTGTTTCCGAACCATAAGCATTCTCCGGGAATATGGGGGTTCCCGTAAAACCGAACTGATAATACTTCTTGAACTTTTTTCTTAATTGTTTTTGCGCTTCACCGAATTGGGAGCGATGGCATTCGTCGAAAATGAAAACAACCTGCTTTTGATAAACGGGCAAATTGTCTTCACTTTTCATCAGATTATTCAGTTTCTGGATTGTAGTGACGATGATTCTGTTGTCATCCTTCTCTATATTCCGTTTCAATCCTGCTGTGCTTTCAGACCCGTTGACACTATCTGGAGAGAACCGCTGATATTCTTTCATCGTCTGATAGTCAAGATCCTTGCGGTCAACGACAAAGAATACTTTGTCGATAAAGTCCAGTTGGGTTGCCAATCGTGCTGCCTTGAAACTGGTAAGCGTTTTTCCCGAGCCTGTGGTATGCCATACATATCCGCCACCTTCGGTTGTTGACCATTTTTTTGCCTGGTATGCGCTTCTGATTTTCCATAACATACGTTCTGTCGCAGCAATCTGATACGGGCGCATTACAAGCAAGGTATTGTTGGTGTCAAAGACAGAATAGGTAAAAATGACATTGAGCAAAGTGTTCTTTTGAAAAAAAGTTTCTGTAAAGTCTTTGATGTCCTTTATCACGGTATTTTTTGCATTTGCCCAGTTCATGGTAAAGTCAAAGCTGTTTTTGTTGCGCTCAACCGTATTGGCAAAATAACGGCTGTCCGTGCCATTTGAAATGACAAACACCTGAATATACTTGAAAAGTGAATTGTCACTGTTAAAACTTTCTTTGGAATATCGGTGTACTTGATTGAATGCTTCTCGGATAGCCACACCACGTTTTTTTAGTTCAACATGCACCAACGGCAAACCATTGACCAATATCGTCACATCATAGCGATTAGCCTGTGTTCCAACTTGCTCAAACTGATTAATTACCTGCACCTTATTTCGGGCAATATTTTGTTTGTCGGCAAGATAGATATTTTTGATATGTCCGTCATCAAAAACAAAATCATATATGTAGTTATCGTGAATCTTACGAGTTTTATCAACCAAAGTATCACCTGGCTTATCCAAATATTCCTCCACAAAGCGCAGCCACTCCTTATCAGAAAACTCCATCTCATTAAGTTCCTGAATCTTTATACGGGCATTATCCAACAATGCTTTAGGTGTTGAAATATCCGAGCGATATTCATAACCCTGATTCACTAAATCCTGGACAAATTCGCGTTCAAGGCTTGCTTCCGACTGATAAGTCACCGAAGGCTCATGAAGTTCATTATACTTGGTATAGTCGTCAAGTACTATGAAGTTATTTGATTCTGCTATGATGTTATATTGTGCCATTTTATTATTCTGTATAGTAATTATTATCAATAAGATGCTTGAATAATAGCTTCAATGTCTCTTGCTCTGGTCTGGTAGGTTCAGGAATTGTTTCGTAAGATAATGTTGAATGACTTGTAAATTGAATGATTCTGTTATAGTAAGTCTTCTTATCATCAGGCAACAAATCAGACCATTGCGGATATCCTAAAAAGTTAGCGGTCTTTTCATAAAGATTCCGAAGAAGCATAAAGTGGTATTTCTGAATATTGTTGCTGTCAATTGCTTCTTGGATTATCTGATTTAAATAATGATGATATGAAAAACTCTTGTTGGAATCTCCTTTCTTTTCTAACAAGTCGTAAGTACCATCCTCGTTGTTCTGGAGCAAATAGCAAGCTTTGTTCCCTGTTTCGTTGAACAGAACATTGAAAAATAAGGGATTGTGAGTTGAGACAATAAACCGCAAGCCACTTGCTTCCTTTATAAGTCCGCCTAAATTAACCGCCAATTCAATCAAGTGGTTTTCATCCAATGAACTTACAGGGTCATCAATGAAGATATACTGCAAGTCATTAAACTGATCGGTTTCTCGTTCGTCTAGTTCTGCTATATTTAGATTCGCAACAATTTGGTTAAGCAAGCTGTAAAACACACACCAAATAAGGCAACTCTCTTCGCCTCTTGAAATCTTGATATTGTCTATTGTTTCTTCATTTCCTCCTTCAATGGAAAATGTAACCTCATTACATTCTTCATTGAAGCGGGGTGTTAATTTATCGCTGGTGTAACGCTGAAAATGAGTTATAATATTTCTTTCCTGCCCTTGATTTCTGAGCACCCAATCGGTAAAGTTATTTGGTTGTATTTTGAGCTTCCTGTCAGAGTCTGCATCCAAATCATTATCCCAATAGAACAAATCCTCCGTGAATGCATTATAATACAAAACCTTTATTTTGTGTTCCTCTGATTCATCATCCTTGCTTTTGGGAGAAATCAACTCCTTGAACGCACGAGACAAACGTGTCTTACCCACACCGTTAAAGGCATAGATTAGCTGTACCTTTTTATTCGTGTCACGAAGAGTTTGTGCTATTTCAGTTAATGATTGTCCCATATTATGCGCTTATTTTAGATCTTGGGAATGACAGTAATTTATTTCTATAATATTCGTATTGTTCCTGCACTGCGGCCATTTCTGCCGGAAGACCTTCGGTAAGGTCACCCACCAATGCATCAAAATTATTAAGTAGTGTAGCTATTCTTACTTGTTCTTCATAAGGGGGAACTGGAATAATGGCATTACCTAAACCCTTGGCCGATATAGAACATATTTTTCCTTCAGATACATATTTGACAATTTGCTTGTGATAATAATTTGACCGCAAATAATGGGAAACATATTGAGGATACAAGTCACTTCTAAATATGAAACAGGCATCATGCACTGCAGCTGGTTCGTCTCCGAGCCAAGCTAAGCCAACTCCAATGTCTTCTTTATTTTCACCTGCGGCAACAATTACTACATCATTCTTTTGAGCATATCTCATTTTTGAGGCAAGTTCACTTCGAAGCCTCCCTTTGCTTTGAGTTGCATATAGTCCGTAATATGTGTACATATCCCCGTAATGAATACAAGGAACACCATTACTAACAATGTCTGTCCTTACAAATCGTTTGCCTCTTATAAATGTTCCTATCTCACTCATTTTCATCCAAGTTACGCTTTGCGTACCCCCCCCTATTTTATCAAACATTAACAATTTATTACGATAATACTCATATTGTTCCTTTCTCGCTTGCAGCTCCGCTTGCAGCTCCGCTGCATAATCCGCGAAGCGGTCGAGAATTTTGACGATTTCTTCTTGAATAGCAGGATGTGGAATTGGAATAAGAAAATTTTCTATGCTTGAAATATGAACATGAGGCACACCACCTCCTTTTTTTGTGGCATAAATCTTATCTTGCACATTTGTTAAACAATAATACAGATATTTTGTAGAAACATTTTCGCAACCTTTTATAGAAAATGCATCACACACAAATATAGGCTCGTTCCAATATTGTACATAACCTGCTCCTGCACCGCTTCCTGCTACTGTAATAGTTTCACCTTCTCTATTAAATTTGTCACAATAGAATGCTGGAACTCTTCCACCAGAAATTACAGGATATGCACCTTCTGTTGAGTTATTTTTAGTCAACGATGTCCCTCTTTGCATTATTGATACTTGTTTATCTCCTAACTTCTTGTACTCAACCCCATCCGGACAAAGTTTCTGTATTAATTCTTGCAGTTCACTCATAGTTCATCCTCCTCCAATTCTGCTACTATTTTGTCTATTTCAGCACGCAGTTCGTTTTCCCGTGCCACAATCCGGCGGATTCGTTCGTTCAATTCCTTAATGTCTGTCTTTGGACGGGTGTCTTCCACCTCAATATAACTGCTTACCGACAAATTATAATCATTTTCAGCAATGACTTTATAATCAACCGATTTGGCAATATAGTCAACATCTTCCTTTTTATCAAAGATGGCTATAATCCTGTCTATATGCCTGTCTTCTAGTATATTGTTGTTGGTCTCTTTCGTAAAGAAACTTTCTCCGCTTGCATCTATGAACTGGATTTTAGTATCAGACTTGTGTTTTGACAGTACCAAGATATTAACCGCTATCGAAGTGCCATAGAACAAGTTGGAAGGCAATGAGATAATGGTTTCCACATAGTTCCCGTCTACTAAATATTTCCTGATTTTCTGCTCAGATCCGCCTCTATAGAAAATACCGGGGAAGCAGACAATAGCTGCACGTCCCTTGCTTGAGAGATAATATAACGCATGAAGAACAAAAGCAAAATCGGCTTTTGATTTCGGTGCAAGTATTCCGGCAGGAGCAAAGCGGTCGTCATTGATAAGAGTCGGATCATCCGAACCAATCCAATTTACTGAATAAGGTGGATTGGAAACAATGGCATCAAATGGCTTGTCATCACCGAATTGAGGATCAATCAGTGTGTTCCCAAGTGCAATGTTAAACTTATCGTAATTGATGTTATGCAGGAACATATTCATACGAGCCAAGTTGTAGGTTGTATGATTTATCTCTTGTCCGAAGAATCCATCTTCAATTATGCGGTCTTCAAACTGCCTTTTAGCTTGCAATAGTAATGAACCCGAACCTGCGGCAGGGTCGTATATCTTATTGACAGTAGCCTGCTTGTGCATGGCAAGTCGTGAAATGAGTTTTGAAACATTTTGCGGAGTAAAAAATTCGCCTCCCGACTTTCCTGCATTGGCGGCGTAATTGTTTATGAGAAATTCGTAAGCATCGCCGAAAAGATCAATCTCGTGTTCTTCAAAGCTCCCAAAATTCAATCCTTCCACACCTTTCAGTACAGCTGCCAAACGACTGTTTTTGTTTTCAACGGTATTACCAAGCCTTGTATTGGTAGTATCGAAATCGGCAAACAGCCCTTTAATATTCTTTTCAGAAGCATAACCATTGGCAGAACTTTCAATAGAATCAAAGATTGCTTTCAAATCTGTGTTAAGATTGGGATTTGTATGGGCAGTCTTTACTACATTGCCAAAAAGCTGACTCGGATATATAAAGTACCCTTTTGTTTTTACCGCATCATCTTTAATTTCTGGAGTGATAATGCTATCAGGCAAAGAAGCGTAATTGATACTATCATCTCCACCTTCAATATAGTCTGTAAAATTTTCACTGATGAAACGGTAGAACAACGTCCCCAAGACGAATTGCTTGAAGTCCCATCCATCTACTGCCCCACGCACTTCATTGGCTATTTTCCAAATCTGAGATTGCAACTGTTCTCTTTGTTGTATGCTTGTCATATTATCTACTTGCTTTTATTAATGAGTTCCCTCCTATCAATATTTAACAATTCAGCTATTCTTGAAAGAGTAGCCAAGTCTGGCTGTGAAACATTGATACACCATTTTGATACAGTTGAAAGATCTTTTTTCAACTGTTCAGCCAACCATTTGCCAGTCTTCTTTTTCTCGACAAGAACCAATTTGAGCCTATTTATATCTCCCATATCAATTATTAAATTGAATTTGAAACAAAGATAATGAATTAATTTTGTTTGATAATAGAAGTAGTTTACTTTTCTGTACGCATATATTTTCCGACTTTGGAGGAAAAGATTCCAGCAAGTAGTTTTGGGGCACCGAAAACATTTCGGGTGCCCCAAAAAACAAGACTACAAAACAGAAGAAGAAAGCATAACGGTGTAACTGATTCATTTACAGAAATAAAAGTCTTTTATAGTCCTTCCCTGTCCGACATTGGTTTGGCAGAATAAAGCGGATAAAGGCAAACGTTCCGTTTCTTATCCATTACCCGTTTCAGGGAGCGAAAAGCGGTGCAGAACGTTGTCCGAAAATGACCGGAAAAGTCCTTATTTGTCTGTGTTTCACATTGTTCTAAAACTCACGAAAGCAGTAATTTTACAAACTTAAAAATGAGTGATTATGAACAACGAACTGAAAGTGTCCTTTTACATCAAAAGGGAAAAGAGCGCAGCCAACGCCTGCGGCATTTATCCGGTGATTGGCAAAATCATTGT
>OGZH01000689.1_pt1 | contig 23016 bp, 25 predicted proteins | sample 1576741 | NCBI WGS metagenome assembly OGZH01 (sample SAMEA3541560, study PRJEB24748) | human gut metagenome | biome: human gut; feature: human-associated habitat; material: faeces | place: China | collected 2012 | reverse complement strand
CTGACCGACATTAGGGAACAGGCCCAAAGGATGGCCGCAAGAACAGCGCGGATGTGCCTTCATCGACGCGGAACACGCGCTCGACATGTCCTATGCCGAGCGCCTCGGTGTCGTCGTGAAGGATCTGCTCGTCAGTCAGCCCGATACGGGCGAGCAGGCGCTTGAAATCACCGACGCACTCGTTCGAACCGGGTCGGTTGACCTGATCGTTGTCGACTCCGTCGCGGCGCTTACGCCGAAGAGTGAAATTGAAGGAGAAATGGGCGAAGCGCTTCCGGGGCTGCAGGCGCGCTTGATGTCGCAGGCGCTGCGCAAGCTCACTTCGAGCATCAATCGCACGAAGTCGATGGTGATCTTCATCAATCAGATCCGTATGAAGATCGGCGTTTCCTACGGTAACCCCGAAACGACGACCGGCGGCAATGCTTTGAAGTTCTACAGTACGGTGCGCATAGATATTCGCCGCAAGAACAACCTCAAGAAGGGCGAAGAGGTGTACGGTGCCGAAACTGTCGTCAAAGTTGTCAAGAACAAGGTGGCTCCGCCGTTCCGTTCTGCCGAGTTCGATATTATGTACGGCACCGGCATCAGCAAAGAGGGCGAGATCCTGGATCTGGGCGTAGAGTACGGCGTTATCAAGAAAGGCGGCTCCTGGTTCTCTTACGGTGATCGCCGACTTGGACAGGGTCGTGACAATGTAAAGCAGCTCATCAAGGACGAGCCGGAGTTTGCGGCCCAGCTGGAGCAGGAGATTAAAGAAAAGATCGACGAGGTGCAGGCTGCTTCTGATAAAAAATATCAGCCGAAAGCAGCGCCTAAGGCGGATACGGACGCGGCACCGACTGAGGAGAACACTGCCCGCCAGACCCGTGCGGCAGCTCGCGCCAAGTTGGACATTGCCGTAGAGGATGACGACGAGTAATGCGCCTGACCCATCAACTGGGGCGAGGCACCAAGGTGCACCTGCTGTTGGATGATGAATATCAAATCACCACCAGCACCACCTTTTGGGCAGAGCATTACCTGCCGGATGGCACGGAGATCAGCGAGGACGATTGGCAGCGCTTGGTGCAGCAGATCAACGAGCGCAAGGCGCTGAACAAAGCAGTGGAGCTGCTGTCTCACCGGGATCATTCCGCTAAGGAACTGCGGGACAAACTATTGCGCACCGCAGACGCGGACGCTGCGGACAAAGCGGTGGCACAAATGCTGGATGCCGGTTATCTGGACGACGAGAAATATGCGCGACGACTGGTGCGGCACCTGATTGAAGATAAAAAATGCTCGGCATACCACGCACGGCAGGAGTGCCAAAAGCGGGGGATTGACCGTGAGATTATTGACCGTGCCCTTGCAGAGCAGGCGCCGGACAATGTGCAAACTGCAAAGGACTTGATCCTGCGCAAATACAGCAGAAAATTACAGCAAGAAGACGGACGGCAAAAAGTGATGGCTGCGCTGGCACGGCGCGGGTTCGGCTATCACGATATTCAGGCCGCCTTGGAACAACTGGAAGATGAAGAATACTTATAAAGTCGGCATGATCTCATTGGGCTGCCCAAAGAACCAGGTCGACGGCGAATTGTTATTAGAGAAATTAAGTGAAAACGGATTTCAAATCGTGCAGCGCATTGAAGACAGCGACTTGATGATCATTAACACCTGTGGCTTTATTGAGGACGCTAAGCGAGAGGCCATTGAGACCATCTTGGAGGTGGCCCAGTATAAGGCTGCCGGCGTGATCTCTGCCATTGTGGTCACAGGCTGCCTGGCTGAGCGCTACCAGGACCAGGTGATGGAGGAGATTCCGGAGGTGGACGCCGTCATTGGTATCGGTGCCAATGCAGACATTGTTAAGGTGTGCCAAAAGGCGCTGTGTGGCGTTCAGACTAACTTTTTTCCTTGCAAAGAGTTGCTGCCCTTGGAGGGCGAGAGAATGCTTTCCACGCCCGCTCACTGGGCATATTTGAAGATTAGTGACGGCTGCTCGAACTGCTGTTCCTATTGCGCCATTCCCGGTATTCGCGGACCGTTTCGCTCTCGTCCTATGGAGAGCGTGGTGGCGGAGGCGGAGAGCCTGGCCGGGCGTGGGATCAAGGAACTGATCTTAATTGCCCAGGATACCACCCTGTATGGCAAGGATCTGTACGGCAAGTATTGCCTGGCAGAGCTGCTGCGTCGGCTGGTACAGATCGACGGGATCCGCTGGATCCGGCTGTACTATTGCTACCCGGATCGGATCACCGATGAACTGATTGATGTAATCGCCAATGAGGACAAAATTTGCCCCTATATTGACATTCCCTTGCAGCACTGCAACGGCGATGTGCTGCGCGCCATGAACCGCTATGGCAATTATGACTCCTTGCGGAAGCTGATTTCCAACATGCGCCGGCGTATTCCCGGTTTGGCGCTGCGTACCACCTTTATGGTAGGCTTCCCCGGTGAGACCCAGGCACAGTTTGAAGAGCTGTGTCGGTTTGTAAAGGAAATGGAATTTGACAAAATGGGCTGCTTTGCGTACAGCCCTGAGGAGGACACTCCCGCCGCCGAATTCCCAAACCAAGTGCCGGAGGCGGAAAAGACCGCCCGGGCGGATGCGCTGATGGATGTGCAGTTTGATGTGACCGCTGCAGTGAATCAGCGCCGGGTAGGGGAGACCTACACCGCCGTGATCGACGGCCCGGACAGCAAGGAGAACACCTACGCCGGACGGTGCTATTTTGACTCGCCGGAGATCGACAGCAACATTTGGATCCATTCCGCTGTGCCGCTGGAGACCGGCAGCTTTGTGCAGGTGCGTGTAACCGGCACGGAAGAATATGACCTGTTAGGAGAGTATGTAGATGAACCTGCCCAATAAAATCACTGTATTTCGCTTTGCCTGCATTCCGTTTTTGCTGGCGGCGTCTTTGATCCAATTCCCGTACCACTGGAGCGTGGCGCTGGTGATCTACTTTATCGCCTGTATGAGCGACAAGGCAGATGGTATCATTGCCCGCAAGCAGGGACTGGTTACGGACTTCGGGAAACTGATGGATCCGCTGTCCGATAAGTCGTTAGTGCTGGCTGCTTACCTTGTATTTGTGAATATGGGCTGGCACACAGAGCTGGTCATTATGCTGATGATGGCCCGGGAGTTCTTGGTAGCCGGTATTCGGATGGCTGCCGCTGCGGAGGGCGAGGTGATCGCTGCCAATAAGTTTGGCAAGGCAAAGACCTTCTTGCAAATGTCCACTACCGGTTTGACCTACCTGTTGCTTGCCATCGGTGAGGGCGCGGCGGATATTACCACCTCTACACCCTGGCTGAATGTGTACTGCACCATTGCCTTTTGGGTAGTGGCTGTGGTAACGGTGCTGTCCGGTATTGTCTATGCCAAAGACGGCTGGCACCTGATCCGCACAAAATAAGTGTTGCAAAATTGCATTTTTTTGCTATAATGATAATAACCTACATGTAAATGCGCAGAATGGGAGAAGTACCTGCACCCCTGGCAGAAAGAGAGCGCGCCGAATGCTGAAAGGCGCGTATGCTAAGCGGCAGCGAAATGCACCCGGGAGCAGTGCGGCGGAAATGAGTATGCCGCAACGGTTTGCCCCGTTACCGGCCAAAGCGTTAGCTTGAGTATAAACAAGAGTGGAACCGCAGTATCGTTTTATTGCCTCTGTCAGATAGACAGGGGCATATTTTTTTGGAGGTTTCTATGTTTGAACGATATAAAGAGGATATTCAGTGCTTTATGGAGCACGACCCGGCAGCCCGCTCTCCTATTGAGATTGTGTTGCTGTACCCGGGTTTTAAGGCCCTGCGCAGTCACCGCAAGGCGCAGTGGTTCTTAAATCACAAAATGCCGTTTATCGCCCGTTATATCAGCCAGCGTACGGCGCATAAGACCGGGATTGAGATTCATCCGGGCGCCAAGATCGGTCGGCGGGTGTGTATTGACCACGGCAATGGAATAGTGATCGGCGAGACCACGGAGGTGGGTGACGATGTGATGATCTACCAGGGGGTGACCCTGGGTGGCACCGGCAAGGACCTGGGCAAGCGCCATCCCACCATTGAGAACGGCGTAATGATCGGCTCTGGTGCTAAGGTGTTGGGTCCCATTACCATTGGCCGCAATGCCAAGGTGGCCGCAGGCGCAGTGGTAGTCAAGGATGTGGAACCCAATTGTACCGTGGTTGGCGTGCCCGGCGAGGTGGTGCGCATTGACGGCGAGCGGGTAGACGATCTGGACCAGATCAATCTGCCGGATCCGGTGATGAATGCCATTCAACAGAATGAAGCCAAAATCAATGCCTTGCAGGCAGAGATTGAAAAATTAAAGGAGCAGATCAAATGAAGATTTTTAACACACTGACCAGACAAAAAGAGGTGTTCAAACCCATGGACCCTCAGGAAGTGAAAATTTATGCCTGCGGGCCTACGGTGTATAATTTTATTCATATCGGCAACGCTCGGCCGCTGTGCGTGTTTGATGTGCTGCGCCGCTACCTGGAGTATCGGGGCTACGGCGTGAAGTTTGTGCAAAATTTTACGGACATTGACGACAAGATCATTAAGCGTGCCAACGAGGAGGGCAAGACCTATCAGGAGATCTCCGAGACTTATATTAAGGAGTTTTGGACGGACGCCAAGGGCCTTAATGTGCGGGAGGCTTCCGTGCACCCCAGAGCCACGGAAAACATTGACGAGATCATTGATATTATCCGCACCTTAGAGGAGAAAGGCTACGCCTACGCAGTCAACGGTGATGTGTATTTCCGTACCCGCAAGGACCAGGGTTACGGCAAGCTGTCTCACCAGCCCATTGAAGACCTGGAGAGCGGCGCTCGTATTGCCGTAGGCGAGCAAAAAGAGGATCCGCTGGACTTTGCGCTGTGGAAGGCAGCCAAGCCGGGCGAGCCGTACTGGGAGTCTCCCTGGGGGCAGGGCAGACCCGGCTGGCATATTGAGTGCTCGGCGATGAACCGCCGGTACTTAGGTCCCACCATTGACCTGCACTGCGGCGGTCAGGACCTGATCTTTCCCCACCATGAAAATGAGATTGCCCAGAGTGAGTGCGCCAATGGCTGCACCTTTGCCAACTACTGGATGCACAACGGCTATATCAATGTGGACAATGTGAAGATGAGCAAGTCTCTGGGTAACTTTAAGACAGTGCGTGAGATCGCAGACGCCTATGGCTATGAGGTGATCCGCTACTTTTTGATCTCTGCCCACTACCGCACGCCCATCAATTATAATTTGGAGATCATTGAGCAGTGCAAGTCTGCTTTGGAGCGGCTGTACACTTGCCGGGACAGTCTGGACTTTGCCCTGAAAAACGCTTCTGTCGATACCCCGGACGATCCGCAGCTGCTGGCGGATATTGCCGCTCATCGAGATGCGTTTATTACCGCCATGGATGATGATTTGAATACTGCAGACGGTATTTCCGCTGTGTTTGAGCTGGTGTATGACATAAATACCCGTATTTTGGACAAGACCGTTTCTCCCGCCGTGTGCCAAGCAGCAGCCGATCTGTTTGACGAGCTGTGCGGCGTGTTGGGTATTCTCTATAATCGTAAGTCCAACGATGTGGACGCGGAGATCGAGTCGCTGATTGCCCAGCGGCAGGAAGCCCGGAAGAATAAGGACTTTGCCACCGCGGACCGTATTCGGGACGAACTGAAAGAGCGGGGCATTCTCTTAAAAGACACCCCTCAGGGCGTTACCTGGACCAAGGCATAAAATCGCATAAAAGAGAGCCTATCCGTAATGGATAGGCTCTTGTCAGTTCTGTTCGGTTTTATTTGATAAACAGCTTTTGGTCCAGCTTTCGCTTGACGATCACCACATACAGCAGCGTGCCCAGCACCAGCATGACCCCTAACTCACCCAAGGCTACTAAGCCCCCTTGGGTCAAAAAGCTGATCCAGTTGAATTTGCCGTCAATGAAGAATACCTCAATCTCCCAGCCGACAATCACGCCGTTCCACAGAGCCGGCATCAGCAGGGACAGGAGGGGATAATCTTTGATTTTTACATGCCGCAGGGCGTACATACAACCGGTGGCGCCCAGTGTAGCCAGAGAACCGAAGATCATATCCAGCGGCAGACCGGCGCCGATATTCACCAGATTGGACAGCACGCAGCCCAGGGTCAGACCCGGAATGGCGGCAGGGGTGAACAGCGCCAACACATTCAGCGCTTCCGACACACGGAATTGCACCGCTGCGGAGGTGGTGCCCGGCAGCAGCAGGTTTTGGGCGTAGGTCAGCGCCGCGTACATGGCGGCAATGCCTGCGGTTTGGGCAATGAACAGTACTTTTTTGTTCTTCATTCGTTTTTGCTCCTTAGTTTTGTTTTTAGAAGACGACGGCCGGTTGCCGTCGCCTGGTCAGGATTTTGCGAACTGACGGTGGTATTATAGCGCAAGGGCAGTTAAATTGCAAGGCGTATTCGCAGAAATTGCTTTTTGCACCGTCTTTCCGGCGAAAAGAATTTGCGGTGTACGGCAAAAAAGTATTGACTATTGTTGCTTTGAGTGGTATTATATGTAAGTCATCTTGATTGGTTACGGGCCATTAGCTCAGTTGGTCAGAGCAACCGGCTCATAACCGGTGGGTCCAAGGTTCGAATCCTTGAGGGCGCACCAAATGAATACTGCTATAGTATCATAACAGTATTCATTTTTATTAAATTAAATAGTTGGGTAGGTGGCCGAGTGGCTAAAGGCGGCAGACTGTAAATCTGTTCTCATTCGAGTACGATGGTTCGAATCCATCCCTGCCCACCACTAATATTATCAAAGTTTATACTTTGGTAATATTTTTGTTTTATAGCATAAATGGAGGAAATATATATGGAAATAGAGCGTAAATTTTTAATAAATAACATAGATAATTTAGATTTAACTAAATATAAGAAAAAAAGCATAATTCAAGATTACTTATATTTTGATAGATTATCATGTATAAGAAAAAGAAAAATAGAATCTAATAATGAAATTAAATATACATATACAATAAAAACAGATAAAACAGGTATTAGTGTAAACGAAATTGAAAAAGAAATTGACGAAAAAACATATAATTCATTAGAAAAGAATGACAAATATATAACAATAAATAAAGATAGATACATAATACCATATAAAAATCATAAAATTGAATTAGATATATTTAAAGATAAGTATGAAGGAATAATATTTGCTGAAATTGAATTCGAAAGTGTCGAAATAGCTAACAATTTCGAGTTTCCAAAATGGTTTGGAAAAGAAATAAGCGAAAATATAACAAATGCCGAAATGGCAACAAATGATATGAAATCCGTAATAAAAGATATCTAGAGCATAAATTAATTTAAGTAAATTTATACGTAAAACACAGAAATGATGTAAAATTAATTACATAATTAGTAAAGACAATTAAATAATATATTGTTCTATTCAGAATTTTTTCATTTTATGGTATAGTACAAGTATTTATTTAAATATTGACAAAAACAATACAAAATGTTGACATAAAACAAAATGAAAGATATAATATGTTTATTCCATATGAAGGGAAGTGTAGATTGTAATGATTCGCCAATCAAAAATTGCAAGTGAACTTATGAGGTTTGAGAATCGGAAACCATATTTAGAGATTCAAAATCCTCGTATGAAAATGCAAGTAATTTCTTCTAACACAATAAAAATTGGAAGAAAAATTAAACTCTCTCCAGAGGACATCATAATTATTGTCTTTTTAAAGAGAGATGGCGAATATGTAATATCAATTTCAAGATACATGAAATTTGGTATTACAAAGGAAGTATACTTCAATGTTATGAAAAAGATGTCATCTTTAAATAATATTGAAGGATCAAATTTTATTTCGGCTAGTATAAAAAGCCTAAATAAACTGAAAAAATAAAGAAAAATAGGGTGCTTATATGTAAGCACCTTATTTTATTTATTCCAAAAATTAAAAGAATAAAATAAAAATATTAAATTCTTATAAAAAAAGTTGACATAAAAACGAAAAAGTAGTATAATAAATTTATTGACCAATATTAACAGACATAATACTATCCGCGACTATTAATAGGGTAGAATAAAAAAGTTTGGAGGTAAATCATTGGGAAATTTTTCAGACGCAAATTCACCAAGTTCAAAAAAATGAAAGGAATAGCTTTATGAAAACAAGTACATCTAAGAAAGCAACCGCAACCAATGTAAAGGAGACAAAAACCATGGGAAGATATAGCGCATATTCATGTATCAACACGATTACCAAGATGATTCGCATGGGTGCGACAGTGGAAGACATTACCGAGAAGTACGGTATTACCGAATCCACTTTGCGGAGCTATCTCCGTAAGCATTTCAAAAGAAGGGATACCCGCATTCGCTATAACAGGCTTTTGAGGGAGAATGCCAAGGCAAAGCAGAACGAAAGTGTTGAAGTTGTAGCATCTGAGACAGCCACTGAATCGGAGGAATCTGTTGAAAAAACTGCAGAAGTTAGCACTCCGCTGGTAGAACCGGCGAAGAACTTTCCGGATTTTTTCATTATTGATCCGTGCTTGATTCAGGTATACGAGAACCGAAAGCTCTTCGGAGATATTATGGAAAAGCTCGTATCCGAACATTTAGACTTCGCAATTTATTCGAAGTCGAAGTTGGAACGAATGGCCAAGAAAAGTTGGAGCATGACTGCATCGATGTTGGCACAGCAGGTTCTCGAGGATAAGGCAATCGAAAAGATTGAAACTGTTCTGACACTCAGTGAGTATTCAGCCTTCATGGAAGGAATTGTTATTACTGACGCTGAGACGAAGAATAACGGTTTCTTAGAAGATGCCTATGATGTAACCACGTTTGACGAATTTCTGGCGAGAGCTTCAGAGAAGAAGGATGTGGAGGAAAAGGAGGATTCCATTGAATATTTGCGTAAGTTAACAATTCCTGTCACCCTCAATAAGATGGGTCGTACGATATGTGACCTCAGTGAGCTCCAGAAATATTTAAAGAATATTTATGGTGTCGATGACATCGTAAATGTTCAGATTTGTTCTGAAGACGATAAGGAGAAAAAGACTCCTACCGGAAAGCTGATGATCAGACCCGGTGACACAATTACCTTTGTGGGGGTTGAGAATGGAGAAGGTTTTACCGCAAAGATCAGCATTATTAAGAATACAATTGTGGATAACGCAATCGAGACTTACTATAATGTTGGGGCTGGTGAATCTGCATTCGCAGATAACTGCAATCTGGGCGTTGAAACCAAAACCGCTCTGTAAACCCATAAGACATACGTAATAAACCGATAACTTTCACACCCCTGGCTGGTAACCGGGGGTGTGTTTTTTTATTTATTTTTATTAATTATTATGATATAGTTATAGCAAGAAGAAATTGCTAGGAGGAAAATAAATGTTAAATATAAGAAAAGCTGAACTAGACGATGTGGACATGCTATTAGACATGAAATTAGATATAATATTAAGTAGTGAAGAAATTGCAGAATTAGATAAAAGAGAGCTAGAAAAAATAGTAAATTATTCTGAAGAAGAAATAAGAGAAAATTTAGAAGATTATAAAATAATAGAAGATAATGACAAAAATGTAATAGGAATATTTGCGCTATTTGATTACGATGATGGAAAACTATTAGATACAATATACGTAATTAATAGCAGTCGAAAAAAAGGTATAGGAACTAAAATAATAAAAAATATTATTTTAAATAACTATCAACCAATATATTTATGGATATATAAAAGCAATAAACTTGCAGTTAAATTATATGAAAGATTAAATTTTAAAATAAAAGAAGAAACAGATACAAGATATTTTATGAAAAATGAAAATATCAAACCCGATAATAATTTAATAAAAGCAAGAGCTTTTTGTTCAGAAGTAGAAAAAATATCAAAAAAATATAATTTAGAATATTTTTTCGTAACAGAAGGTGCAAGTTCAACAAAAGTAGAAAATTGTGGTGCAGTACGAAATGCACGAAACAACCATATAGAGTGGGAAAAAGAAAATGGATATAATCCAAATGAAGATTGGAGCAAAAAAATAACAACTTTATGGTAAGTAAATACTTGTAAAAAAAAGAGAGATATTTTATAATATTTGTAGAAATTTTTAAAATAATTTAAAAAAATATATAAATATACATAAGAGGTGTGAAATATGAAAAATAAAGTGTTAGCAATGTTTTTAATATTAACAATATTATCATTAGGAGTTAAAACATATGCAACAACAATATTAGATTATCAATCACAGCAAAAACAAACTCAAGACGAAAAAGATAAAGCAAAAGAAAACTTACAATCTGTAACTTCAGAAAAAAATACTGTACAAGAACAAGTAGCATCATTAAATGAATCAATTTCTGGAGTTCAAGCAGATTTAAGTGATTTGCAAGATAAAATAGATGAATTAGATAATTCAATAGACAATAAACAAAAAGAATTAGATGAAAAACAAAAATTATTAGAAGAAAGACTAGTGGCTTCATATATGAATGGAAGTACTACATATATGGATGCATTGTTTTCAGGAGGAATATCTAATTTCATATCAAATTATGAAACAATTAAACAAATAGCAGAATATGATAATAATTTAATTGGTGAAGTAAAACAAACTAAAACATCATTAGAAAATGATAAAACTGATTTAGAGAATTCTAAAGAGCAAGTACAACAAAAGGAAACTCAATTAAAAACAGAAAAAGCAGAAAGAGAAGAAAAAGTAAAATCATTATCTGCAGAAGAGCAAGCTGCCCAAGCAGAAATCGAACAAAAAGAAAATGAACTTGCAAAAATAAATGCAGCAGTTAAAGCTGAACAAAAGAAAATTGATGAAGCAGAGAAAAAACAAAGAGCATTAGAAGCAGCCAAAGCAGCAGCTGCAGCTAAAAATAACAATACAAATAATAACAATAATAATACAAATTCAAATAAAAACAATAATACAAATAATAATTCAAACAAAAAAAATAATAACAACAACACAAATAATGTATCACCATCAACATCAGGAAGCATGAGTTGGCCAACAAGAATAACTCACAAAGTAAACTCAGTATATGCACCAAGAGGAAGATCAGATACATCAGGTTATACAGGAACAGCTCATAAAGGACTAGATATATATGCACCAGCAGGAACACCAGTATATGCTGCAAAAGCAGGAACTGTAGTATATGTAAATTATAGTGGCTATGGAGGCGGATGGGGTCTTTATGTTGTAATATATCATGGAACAGATAGTAGTGGAAAAGCAATGTATACTAGATATGCACATGCAAGTTCAATAGCTTCTGGAATATCTGTTGGAACAAAAGTAACAACAAATACAGTAATAATGTATTCTGGTAATACAGGAGCATCAGAAGGTGCCCATTTACATTTTGAAGTATGTTTAGGAAGTATGTACAGCCAAGTTAACCCAGCTCCATACTTAGGAGTAGCAAATGCAAGAGGAACATATTAAATAAAAAAAAGAATGAATAAAAATCATTCTTTTTTTATTTCATATTAATGAGAAGATACAAGATAAAAAACATAACTAGTAGGGCAGTGTAGAAGATATTATAATATAATATCTTCGGAACGGTTTAATATTATGAATAATTAATATGTGTCAACAATGTGAATTTTTAATGAATTAGCACTCATATGTTGACTTTGCTAAAAAATGGGTATATTATACATCTAGCAATAAAATAAGCTAAAAAATATATAAGAGGTGTATTAAATATGGAAACAAAACAATTTAAAGCAGAGTCAAAAAGACTATTAGATTTAATGATTAATTCGATTTATACAAACAAAGAAATTTTTTTAAGAGAGCTAATATCAAATGCAAGTGATGCAATGGATAAACTATATTATAAATCACTAACAGACAAAAATATCAATATAAATAAAGATGATTTATTCATAAAAATAACTGCAAACAAAGATAAAAATACATTAACAATACAAGATAAAGGAATTGGAATGAATGCTGAAGAGCTAGAAAATAACTTAGGAACAATAGCTCAAAGTGGATCATTTGCTTTTAAAAATGAAAATGAGAAAAAAGAAGATGTAAATATAATTGGTCAATTTGGTGTAGGATTTTATTCTGCATTTATGGTAAGCAAAGAAGTTGAAGTTATAAGTAAACCATATGGATCAGAAAAAGCATATATTTGGAAATCAAAAGGTGCAGAAGGTTATTCAATAGAAGAAACAGAAAAAGAAGATTATGGAACAACAATAATTTTACATCTAAAAGATGACATAGAAGATGAAAAATATACAGACTTTTTAGGTGAATATAGAATAAAAGGACTAGTAAAAAAATATTCTGATTATATTAGATATCCAATAAAAATGAATGTTGAGAAAAAAGAGCTAAAAGAGGGCTCTAAAGACGAATATGAAACAAAAATAGAAACAGAAACATTAAATAGTATGGTTCCAATATGGAAAAAGAAAAAATCAGATGTAACAGATGAAGAATATAACAGTTTTTATACAACAAAATTTGGTGATTTTGAAAAGCCTGCAAAAATAATAAGAAGCAGTGTAGAAGGTTTACTAAATTATGACATGTTATTATTTATTCCACAACAATTACCATATAATTATTATACAAAAGAATATGAAAAAGGTCTTGAATTATATTCAAATGGTGTATTAATAATGGAAAAATGTAAAGATCTATTACCAGATTATTTTAGTTTTGTAAAAGGTTTAGTAGATAGTCCAGATTTATCATTAAATATATCAAGAGAAATTTTACAACAAGACAGACAATTAAAAACAATAGCCAAAAATATAGAAAAGAAGATAAAATCAGAGCTTGAAAATATGCTTAATAAAGAGCGTGATCAATATGAAAAATTCTTTAAAACATTTGGAATTCAATTAAAGTTTGGAGTTTATAATGATTTTGGAGTAAACAAAGATAAATTAAAAGATCTATTAATGTTCTATTCATCAACAGAGAAAAAATTAGTTACATTAAAAGAATATGTAATGAGAATGAAAGAAGGACAAGACAAAATATATTATGCATGTGGTGAAACTGTAGATAAAATAGATATGTTACCACAAGTTGAAGGTGTAAAAGATAAAGGTTATGAAATATTATATTTAACAGACGAAATTGATGAATTTGTTTTACAAGTATTAGTAAATTATGAGGAAAAAGAATTTGCAAATGTATCAGCAAATAATCTAGATTTAGATAGTAAAGAAGATAAAGAAAAACTAGAAAAATTAAATGAAGAATGCAAAGATATGTTTAGTGCAATGCAAGAAGCAATTCCAGAAGTTTCAAAAGTATGTTTTACAAATAGATTAAAAGATCATCCAGTATGTTTAACAACAGAAGGCGCAATTTCAGTTGAAATGCAAAAAGTAATAAATGCACTACCAAATAATCAAACAATTCAAGCTAAAACATTACTAGAAATAAACGAAAATCATCCAATAGCACAAAAGTTAAAAGAATTATTTAATTCAGACAAAGAAGAGCTAAAAAAATATACAAAAGTATTATATGCACAAGCAAAATTAATAGAAGGATTAAATATTGATAACCCAACAGAAATAAGTAATTTGATTTGTGAAATGATAGCTAAATAATAGAATTTTGAGACAGGTGGACACCTGTCTTTATTCTGTTAATAGGTGTCAATGGGGACGGTTCTAATTGACACATTAAAGCTATTTACACTGACATCTTTATTGCATTTTCAACAGCCACTTGAAAAAAATCAAAAAAATGTTATAATAGAAAGGTGTTCTAATTTGGACAACCTATGAATATAATAATATAAGTCAAGGGGGATAATATAATGGCTTATATTATAGAATCACTGAAAAAAGTGAATTTTAGAACACATAGAAAAAAAGAACATTCAAAAAAATGGCATGAAGAAGATAAAATGTTTATATTTATAGTAATATTAACAGCAATAATAATATCAGTTGATTATGCATTAGTAATAAAATTTATAGAAATATTAAAAAGTTTATAATTAGGAGATGTAACATGAATTTAGCAAGTGATTGGAATGATTATCAAATTTTAGATATGGCAAATGGTGAAAAATTAGAAAAATGGAATAATATAACTCTTGTAAGACCAGATCCACAAATAATATGGAAACAAAAGACATATCCAGAAAAATGGAAAAAGGCAGATGCAAAATATTCAAGAAGTAATACTGGTGGAGGTGCCTGGAATTATAATAAAAAATTACCTTCAGCATGGCAAGTAAAATATAAAGATCTTGTATTTAATATAAAACCTATGGGATTTAAACATACAGGACTATTTCCAGAGCAAGCTGTAAATTGGGATTGGATGATAAATAAAATAAAAAGTACAAATAAAGAAATAAAGGTTTTAAATTTATTTGCATATACAGGTGGAGCAACAGTTGCATGTTTATCAGCTGGAGCATCAGTATGTCATGTTGATAGTTCAAAAGGTATGGTTTCATGGGCAAAAGAAAATGTTACTTCTTCAGGGTTACAAGATAGAAAAGTGAGATATATTGTAGATGATGTTGTTAAATTTGTAAACCGTGAAATAAGAAGAGGTAATAAATATGATGCAATAATAATGGATCCACCATCATATGGAAGAGGAACAAATGGTGAGGTTTGGAAATTTGAAGACAACATATATGATTTAGTAGAGCTATGCTCTAAAGTACTAACAGATAAACCATTATTTTTCCTAATTAATTCATATACAACAGGAATATCAAGTATGGTATTAGAAAATATTTTAAAATTAAATATACATGCAAAAGGAAAGTTTTCAAATGGAGAAATAGGAATTCCAATGCAAAATTCAAATTTAGTTTTACCATGCGGAATTTATGGAAGATGGGAATCATAAAAATTAGGTGATAGATATGTAAAAATATCTATCATTATTAATGAGAAATGGAGTAAAAAAATGCAAAATTTAAATGTATTATATGAAGATAATCATATTATAGTTGTAGAAAAGCCTGTAAACATACCATCGCAAGCTGATAAAACAGGTGATATAGATATGCTTACAATAATAAAGCAATATATAAAAGAAAAGTACAATAAACCCGGAAATGTGTATTTAGGATTGGTTCACAGGTTAGATAGACCAGTAGGTGGTGTAATGGTGTTTGCAAAAACATCAAAAGCAGCATCAAGATTAAGCGAAGAGGTTCGTTTAAAACAGTTTGAAAAAAAATACTTAGTTATAGCAAATGGAAAATTTGAAAAAGATAAGGGAGAGCTTGAAGATTACTTATTAAAAAATCAAGCAAAAAATATGAGTAAAGTGGTAAAAGAAGGAACAAAAAATTCTAAACTTGCAAAATTGGATTATGAAGTAATAAAATATGATCCAGATTTAAACTTATCTGTAGTAAAAATAAATTTACATACTGGAAGACATCATCAAATAAGAGTACAATTATCAAGTAGAAATCATAGCATATATGGTGATCAAAAATATGGCGGAAGAGGCCACGGAAAGCAAATATGTTTATGGGCATATAGTTTAAAAATAATACATCCAATAACAAAACAAGAAATGAAATTCGAACTATATCCACAAAAAATAGGTTCATGGAAAATATTAGAAGATTGTATATAAAAAATATTATACGAAACAGCCAAAATTATATATGAAATTTAATTTTAAATTTTATATATAATTTTTTTTTTGGTTTATATACAAAATGATAATACTAATTATTTTTAGTATATTATTGCATCAAGGAAGAGGAGAGAGCCTATGATAGATAAAATTTGTGACAAATTAATGAAAAGAATAAGAGCAAAAATGCCAGAAGTAGATGATGAAAGAGCTGAAGTAATAAAGTATGGACTCGAACTTATTATAGGAGAAGTACCGAAGTTTTTCATAACATTATGTATTGCTTGGATTTTTGGAGTATTCAAATATACTTTGATTACAATATTAATTGTTTTACCATATAGATTGTCAGCTGGTGGATTGCACATGAAGACACATTTAGGTTGTATTTTGGGGACAAATTTGTTTTATGTAGGAAGTGCTTTTATAAGTAAATATATAGTTTTTCCAGGTTTATTAACAAAATGGATTTTTATATTAGGTGTTTTAATTTTTTCAAGTATAATGATAGCCTTATACGCACCTGCGGATACGGAAAATATTCCAATTTTACAAAAGAAAGTTAGAAAAAACAAAAAGATAAAATCGTATATTGCTATATTATTTATGGTAGTATTATCTATCATTGTTAAAGATAATGTAATTTCAAATATTTGTATAATTGGTATGTTAATACAAAGTATAAATATTAGTAAATTAGCATATAGCATATTCAAATTAAAATTTGGATATTTAGAATATATAAAAGATGAAAAAAATGCAATTTAGCATTTTTATAAAAAATAAGGAGGGATTTTTATGATAGAAAAAATCGCAAAAATGGCTGAAAGATGTGCAGAAAGATCTGCAGAAAGTAGCTGTCCAATAGTAGTTGTATTTCATCAACCTAAGATGCCAAAATCTTTAATAAAAAAAGATGAAGAATAGTAAAAAGAAGAGCTTTGCTCTTCTTTTTATTAATAGAAAACTTCTAGTTGTTGTCTAAATTTATTATCATGAATCGTCGTAAATAAATCTAAGTTTGTATTCTTTGATAAAATTTTGTGAACTTTCCATAAACCTATTCCCGAATTATTTTCTTTGGTTGAATAACCTTTTTCAAATATTTTTATAGTAGATATATTATTGTTTATGCAACTATTTTCAATGATAAAAAGTTGCTTTTTTGAATCAGTTCTAAAATCTATTTCAATAATTTTTTCTGATGTTTCCTCTGCTGCTTCAATGGCATTATCTAATAAAATTCCAAGAATTCTAGTTAACTCATATATGCTACAGTTTATTTTACTTAAATCAGTAAAAATATTGAAAGTCATTGTTATGCCTTTTTCAGATGCTAAGTAATACTTGTTTGTAAGCAAACTATATATAGAAGGGTTATTTATGGTTTCAGGATTTAAAAGATTTAAATTATTAGTTAACTTACATTCTTTGAGTAAACTGTTATAATATTTTTCTAATCCATCAATATCTTTCAAGGCAACATATCCACCAATTGCTTGAACTATATTATTAAAATCATGTTTAAAACATCTAATATTATCATGTAATAAAGTTAATGTTTTATTATAAACTTTTTCGGTTTCTAAATCTTGAGTTGTTTGCTCTAATTTACTAGTTCTTATTAGACTAAACATACTAATTATAAAATAAAGAAGCAAACTTAATAGCGTTATTAACTTAGTAGATACAGGAAAATTATCCTTTTCAGTTGAAAAGATATATGATTGTATAAACATTGTTACGATTCCTAGTATTAGGTTAATACAAATAGTTACTTTTAAAGATGGTTTTATAAACGTGACTATTTTAAATCTATTGTTTATTAGTAAGTAAATTAAATAAACCATAAAATAAATTAAGTTGCATGCCAAAAATCTGTATAATGGAATATTGATTAATGTATTATATGAAATGTTAAAGATAACATTTCATATAATACATTAATCAATATTCCATTATACAGATTTTTATATCATGTTTAAATAAAAATAATACAATTATAAACCATGAAAATATATTAATTAAATAAGAATAAGGGTTTTTCAGCAAAAAATTTGATAAAATTGCTATAAAACCTGTTGTTAAGAAATATATAATTGTTTGAGTAAAATTAAGTTCCTTTTTTGATATACTTGTCATAATTTTTAAATATAAAAATACTTCAACAAAAGCAAATAAACAAGTTAGTATGTTATTTATAACGACATTGGGTGTCATAATTATTTGTATTAGATTCATATTTTAAAACCTCCAAAAAATTTTTTTTATAAACTTGTCCAATGTAGCATTTTACATCATTGGTTTTATCGAAATGTATGGTTGTATTATCAATATGATTAATATTAGAAACATTAGCAATATATGATTTATGACATCTAATAAAAGTAGGAGGAAGTTTATTCTGAAATTTATTAAAGGAAGAATAGGTACTGTATTCACCGGTAGTAGTTTTAAATACTAGTTTAGTATTATTCTTTTCGATATAAAGTACAGAATTTGTATTTAGTATAATACCATTAGTTAGTTCTATAAATGTTATATCAGCATCTTGTCTTATATCATTAAATAATCTAGAAATTGTCGATTCGAGATTATTTAGCGATATAGGTTTGGGTAAATAATCAAAAGTTTTACATTTATATGCTAAAAGAAGATATTCTAAATGTGCTGTTTCAAAAATTATATATACTTTTTTATTTATTTTACGAATTTTTTGAGCTAGCTCTAACCCAGAAATATTTGTATTTAGATCTATATCTAAAATTACAACATCTACAATATTATTTTTTACATGGTCAAGTACTTCATTAACATTTGTTGTTGCTAACGAAATATTACCATCAAGATCGTTATTTTCTAAAACTAAGTTTAACATTTTTTCAAATCTCTCGAGGGCAGCTTTATTATCATCACACAATACGAAATTTAACATATTTTCCTCCAAAACAAATATATATAGTATAAGTAATATTAATAAATTGCAGATATTAAATTGTAAAATAAAAAAGAACGTATTCTTATAATATACTTAAATTAAAGATTTGTAAATATAAAAGGAGGTAGTTTGTGAAAAAAAAATCAATTTTGGTAAGCATTTTGTCGATTCTTGTCGTAATAGGGACATTTTCATTTTGTATATACGAAAATAATAAATCGAAATTAGTTGATGTAACTGCAAATGTGACAGAAGATTTTTCAGCCCTAAGTAATAAAAAAATTTGTTGGGGAATTAAGAGGTCAGATAACCACGAACAACCAGATGTTGGAAAAGAAAACAAAAGAATAATAGATAAATATAATGGAATGTGTTTAGGAAACTCAGAAAAAAAGTATTTATATTTAACATTTGATGCTGGATATGAAGCCGGATATACTGAAAAAATTATAGAAGTATTAAAAGAAAATAATGTAAAAGGAACTTTTTTTATAACGGGTCATTATTTGAATACAAAACCAGAGCTTGTACAAAAGATGATAGAAAGTGGTAATACAGTAGGTAATCATACAGTTAACCATAAAAGTATGCCAGAAATAGATTTAAACAAAATAAAAGAAGAAGTTATGAATTTACATACTGCCGTTTACGAAAAATTTGGATATGAGATGAAATATATTAGACCACCTAAAGGTGAATGTAGTGAAAGAACAATAAGTTATACAAATTCATTAGGATACACAACAGTTATGTGGTCTTTAGCATATGATGATTGGGATGAAAATAAACAAGGAAGAGAATCGTATGGAAAAGAAAAAGTATTAAATAATCTTCATAATGGTGCAATAATACTACTTCATTCTAATTCGAAAGATAATGCAAATATATTAGATGAAATAATAAAGAAAGCAAAAGAGATGGGATATGAATTTAAATCATTGGATGAATTTGAAAAATAGATAAAAGAGATGTTGGTATGAAAGGATTTTGTTAAGATGAAAAAAAATAAATTAAGTAGGTTAAATAAAATATTAGAAATGCCATCTGAAATAACTTCACAAATACCAAGAGTAACAAACTTGGGTTTCAAAAAAATGATGATAGAAAATTACAAGAATATATTAGAATATCAAGATTTTTTTATAAGAATAAATACTTGTATAGGTATTATCAATATAAATGGATTTGGTATGAAGATGGAGGAAATGACTAAAGATGATATTGTAATTGAAGGTGAAATTGATAGTGTGGATTTTGAAAAAATAGAAGAATAAGAGGAGGTCCATATTTTGTATTTGCAAAAAATTCAAAGAACAATTATGGGATATTTAAATGTAATTGTGGAAGGTTATTATATTGAAAAATTTATAAATGTTTGTAAAAGAAAGCGGAATATATTTGGAAAATTTAAAACGCGAAAAATCTACAATAATTAAAGCAAGTGTGCCTGTTAAAGAATTCAAAAATGTTGCTAAAATAGCCAAAGAAAGCAAATGTAAAATAAAAATAAAAGGCAAAAAAGGTCTTCCTTTTATATTGAATAGATATAGAAAAAGAAAAATTTTTGCAATTTCTTTGTTATTAGTTTTGGTTTCTTTGGTTGTATTATCAGGATTTATTTGGAATATTGAAATTACAGGAAATGAGACAATTTCTAGCGAGGAAATTCTTAACATTGTAAAAGATGAGGGATTGGAAACTGGAAAATTAAAAAGAAAGATTGATTTTAAAAAAATTGTTGAAAAAATTAGACTTAACAGATCAGATATATCTTGGGTTGGTATAAAAATATCTGGAACAAATGCTGTAATTGAGATTGTGGAAGCGGATAAGGCTCCAAATGTTATAAATAAAGATGACTATTGTAATATTGTTGCAAATAAGGATGCAATGATAGTAAGTGCAAATGCACAAAATGGGACTTTGCAAGTAAAAGAGGGGGATGTAGTAAAGCAAGGTTCTGTGCTTATTGCAGGATGGTTAGAAGGTAAGTATACAGGAGTGCGTTATGTGCATGCTACAGGTCAAGTTATGGCGAAAGTTTGGTATTCAAAAAAAGAAAAAGTATATTATAAACAAAATGAGCGAAAACAAACGGGAAATGTAGAAAAAAAGTATTCTATAAATATTAAGAATTTTGCAATAAATTTCTATAAAAAGCTTTCAAAATTTGAAATTTATGATACAATAAATACGGAAAAAAAATTAAGAATATCTTCTAATTTTTATTTGCCATTTGAATTAATAGTAAAAGAGAATCATGAAGTAATTGAAGAAGAAAAAAATTATTCAAAAGATGAAGCAAAACAAATAGGAATAGATAATATATCAAAAGAGCTTAAATCACAAATAAATAATGAAAAAGATATTGTTAATGAATATATTAATACCAATGAAAGTGAAGAATATATAGAGGTAGAAGTTATATATGAAGTGCTTGAAAATATTGGAACAGAAGAAAAAATAGCATTATGAAAGGATGAGGAGAATGGAAGAAAAAAGCCTTAAAGTATATGATACTGAAAAAACATTTTTTTCAAAAATAACAAACACTTTAAATAAAATATTAGCTCCCGGCAAAATGGGATTAAATAGTATGATTATTTCTATGAAAAGAAATAATGTATTAAAAAATTATGAAAATTATATTCAAAATGAAAAAAGTAGCGATAGAAAGGGAATGTTACTTAAAAAATATGAAGAATCATATTCTTTATATTTGGAGGCTATTGATAAAAATGTTATTGAAAATATATACAAAAAAGTAAAAAACAATACTGCAACAGAATTTGAAAAAAATGCATTATCAAAATACTATATGGTAATACATATTAAAGATAATGATTATACTGAATATAAGTATAAAAAACAAAAATTTTTATTAGAGCTTGATAATGAAAACATTGAAGTTCTTGGAAAAGAAAAATTAATAAAAAGATATAATGAATTTTATTGCGATAAAATGGAATCATTATATAAAAATATTATAAAACAATATTCTGTTAAGCTAGCTGAAAATTTAACAGATAAAGAAAAAAATGAAGTTTATGATAAAATATTTTTTACATTAGATGAATATATAACATCAATATTACCAAAGAAAATGGAAAAAGATCCAACAAAAGAAATATATGTTGAAATAAAAGATGAATATGACAAATATAAACATCGTTGTGCACGGCAATGCACTCGAAGATATCGGCGAATCGTATCGCCGCTACCTCGAGGCGTTCTTCCGCGAAAAATTCAATCTTGCCGGGACGCCCCTTCGAATCGAATTCCGCACGAAGGACAATCCCTACGTGAAGGAAGAAAAGCACTGACGATGCGTTTCGTCTTTCGAGCCTGAAATCATAGACACAAAGCATTTGCCCGTCGCTTCGACATATTCTCGAGGCGGCGGGCTTTTATTCGGCTATCGGTACTTCAAGAAAAGCTTTGAGACAAAGTGGGCTTGAGTGTGGCAAGAAAAATGTTGGCCGCTCAAAGAGAACTTGAAACTCAGTGCTAAGATACGACTGAATTGCGCTTCGACGGCTGCCACCCGAGTATTTGCTTCGAGCGGCGGTTTGCCCGGTTTTCGGATGAAGCGCACCTCGCGTGTTTCCATCTGGCCGACCGAGCGCACCGGGTCGGCATTGGCGCACGAAAAATAAAAGAATAAGAAAGCGCCCGCGTCAGGTGCGGCATCGGATGCGGGCTGGAGATAAGAACAAAATGGCCAACAACAAGGGACAGCTTCTGCAGGATCCGTTCCTCAATACGCTCAGAAAGGAACATATCCCCGTTTCCATCTATCTCGTCAACGGCATCAAGCTTCAGGGGCAGATCGAGTCCTTCGACCAGTACGTCGTTCTGCTTCGCAATACCGTGACGCAGATGGTTTACAAGCACGCCATCAGCACGGTCGTTCCCGCTCGCGCCGTGAACATGCCCGCCGTCGCTTCGGAGAACTAATCTGACTGTCTTTCAAATTGATGAGACGCGCGAAGTTAAGGCTTCGCGCGCTTTTCTCGTGACTGTAGCCGTCGGTCGAACCTTTTATCAGGATTCGGCCGAAGAGCTGCGGCTTTTGGTTTTGTCCGACGGGCTCGAGCCTTGCGGCATCATGCAGGCCAAGCGCGATAAGCCCGATCCGGCGACTTTTCTCGGTTCGGGAAAGATCGACGAGTTGGGTGAACACGCCAAGAGTGCCGGCGCCGACGTCATTGTTTTTGATATCGCGCTTTCAGCTGCGCAGGAGCGCAACATTGCGCGTCGTCTCGAGATGCCCGTCATGGACCGTACGGAGCTCATTCTCGAGATTTTCCGCGCGCGCGCCAAGAGTCGCGAAGGGCGTCTGCAGGTCGAGCTAGCACGACTCGAACATCTCTCGACGCGCCTCGTACGCGGCTGGACCCACTTGGAGCGCCAACGCGGCGGTTTG
>OGZH01000684.1_pt1 | contig 23084 bp, 23 predicted proteins | sample 1576741 | NCBI WGS metagenome assembly OGZH01 (sample SAMEA3541560, study PRJEB24748) | human gut metagenome | biome: human gut; feature: human-associated habitat; material: faeces | place: China | collected 2012 | reverse complement strand
GGAATCCCGGAGCAGCAGATGGTCAATCCACAGCTTGTGCGGATGAGCCAGGAGACAGGCATTGAACTGGTTGCGACAAACGACGTACATTACACCTACGCGGAAGATGCGGAGGCACACGATATCCTGCTCTGTATCCAAACCGGAAAGAAATTGTCCGATGAGAACCGTATGCGCTACGAGGGCGGCCAGTATTATGTGAAGTCAGAGGAAGAGATGCGGAAGCTTTTTTCCTTTGCAAGTCAGGCAATCGACAACACACAAAAGATCGCAGACCGCTGTCATGTGGAGATTGAGTTCGGTGTGACAAAACTGCCACATTTCGAGGTGCCGGAAGGTTACGACTCATGGACTTATCTGAATAAGCTGTGTCATGAGGGATTGGTAAAGCGTTACCCGGACCGCCATGAGGAACTGCTTCCGAAGCTTGATTATGAGCTTAATGTCATCCAGAAAATGGGATATGTTGATTATTTTTTGATCGTATGGGATTTTATCAATTATGCGAGAACCCATGGGATTCCGGTAGGCCCAGGGCGTGGAAGTGCCGCAGGAAGCCTTGTTTCTTATACCACAGGTATCACGAACATTGATCCGATCAAGTATAATCTGCTGTTTGAGCGTTTCTTAAATCCGGAGCGAGTTACCATGCCCGATATCGATATCGATTTCTGTTATGAGAGACGAAGCGAAGTGATCGATTATGTCGTGAAAAAATATGGCAAGGATTGTGTTTCGCAGATCGTGACATTCGGTACGCTGGCAGCAAAAGGTGTGATCCGTGATGTGGGGCGGGTGATGGATCTGCCATACAGTTTTTGTGATACCATTGCAAAGATGATCCCAAATGAACTGAATATTACGATTGAAAAAGCACTGCAGATGAATCCGGAGCTCCGCGGCATGTACGAATCGGACGAGAATGTACATACACTGATCGATATGTCAAAACGTTTAGAGGGATTGCCACGGCATACTTCTATGCATGCAGCGGGCGTTGTGATCTCACAGAAAGCGATGGATGAGTATGTTCCACTGTCGAGGGCGTCCGACGGAACAATCACGACACAGTTTATCATGACGACCATCGAGGAACTTGGACTTTTGAAAATGGACTTCCTTGGCCTTAGAACGTTGACGGTCATCAAGGATGCCGCAGATCTCGTATATAAGAACCATGGAATCAAAATCGATGTCAATCACATCGATTATAATGATCATACCAATCCGGATGCAGTTCTTATCGACTACAATGATAAAAAAGTATTAGACTACATCGGAACCGGAAGAACCGAGGGTGTGTTCCAGCTTGAAAGTGCCGGAATGAAAAACTTCATGAAGGAGTTAAAACCGCAGAGCTTAGAGGATGTCATCGCCGGAATTTCCCTGTATCGTCCTGGACCAATGGACTTTATTCCAAAGTATATCAAAGGAAAAAATGAGCGCGACAGTATTACTTACGAATGCAAAGAATTAGAACCGATCTTAGAGCCGACCTATGGCTGTATCGTTTATCAGGAGCAGGTGATGCAGATCGTGCAGGAACTTGCCGGATACACGATGGGACAGGCGGACAATATCCGTCGTGCCATGAGTAAAAAGAAACAGTATGTCATTGATGCAGAGCGTCAGAACTTTGTTTACGGCAACGGGGAACAGGGAATCAAAGGCTGTATTGCAAACGGTATCAGCGAGCAGGCAGCGAATAAGATCTACGATTCCATGGTAGATTTTGCAAAATATGCATTTAATAAATCACATGCAGCGGCTTATGCAGTGGTTTCCTACCAGACAGCGTATTTTAAATATTACTATCCGGTAGAATTTATGGCAGCGCTGATGACATCTGTGATCGATAATACCAGAAAAGTTTCCGAGTATATTTTTACCTGCCGCCAGATGGGAATCAAAGTGCTTCCACCGGACGTAAATGAAGGGGAAGGTGTCTTTACCGCAGTTGGAGATAACATCCGCTATGGTCTGTATGCAATCAAGAGCATCGGAAGACCGGTCGTGGATCTGATCATGCAGGAGCGTGAGGAGAATGGAACTTATAAGACACTGCAAAGCTTTTTGGAGCGTGTTTCCTGCCGTGAAGTCAACAAACGTGCGGTGGAAAACCTGATCAAAGCAGGGGCGCTAGATGGGCTTGACGGAAACAGACAGCAGATGATCACTGTTTTTTCCACAATTATGGACAACCTTGCCTCGGAGAAGAAAAAGAGCATGTCCGGTCAGATGACACTCTTTGATCTTGTGCCGGAGGAAGAAAAACAGGACTATGAGATCCGTCTTCCGCAGCTTGAGGAGTACAGTAAGGAGATCAAGCTTGGTTTTGAAAAAGAGGTGCTTGGCATTTATCTGACGGGACATCCGCTGGAGGAATATGAGGAGCGCTGGCGCAAGAATATTTCGGCGGTCACAACGGATTTTGTCCTGGACGAAGAGACCAATGAGGTGAAGGTAAAGGATAACCAGAAAGTCACGGTCGGTGGAATGATCACAGAAAAGACGGTCAAGTACACGAAAAACAATAAAGTCATGGCATTTCTCACATTAGAAGACCTCGTTGGAACTGTGGAGGTGATTGTGTTCCCGAACAGCTACGAAAAGTACAGCTCCTTATTAAATGAGGATGAGAAGGTATTTATTACCGGACGTGCCAATGTAGAGGAAGATAAAAATGGAAAGATCATCTGTGAGCAGATCACTTCTTTTGACAGTGTAAAAAGGGAACTCTGGCTTCAGTTTTCCACGAAGGAAGAGTTTGAGGCGAAGGAGCAGGAACTTTATGGAAAGCTTCATGATTCGGATGGAAGAGATTCGGTTGTCATTTACATTTCATCCATAAAAGCAATGAAACGACTGCCAAATAACTACAATATTTGCGTGAATCAGGAGATTGTGAACAATTTGACGAACTTTCTGGGTGAAAATAATGTAAAAGTTGTAGAAAAGAGCATTGAAAAGAGAGCGTAAAGATATTAAAATAGTGTAGATTAGATAAATAAATATCTGTAAATGGGTAAACAGATATTCAATGGGTATATTTATTTTTAGGAGGGAACTTATAAAATGGCAAAAGAGATCAAGACAATCGGTGTACTTACCAGTGGTGGAGACGCACCAGGAATGAACGCAGCAATCCGTGCAGTTGTAAGAGAGGCAATTGTAAAAGGATTAAAGGTAAAAGGAATTAAGAGAGGATACGCAGGACTTCTTCAGGAAGAGATCGTAGATATGGAAGCAAAGGACGTATCTGATATTATAGAGCGTGGTGGTACGATTTTACAGACAGCACGTTGTATGGAGTTTACAACACCGGAAGGTCAGCAGAAAGGTGCTGAGATCTGTAAGAAACATGGTATCGACGGAATCATCGTAATCGGTGGTGACGGATCTTTCAAGGGTGCCCAGAAGTTGGCAGCACTTGGAATCAATACGATCGGTCTTCCGGGAACCATCGACTTAGATATCGCATGTACTGAGTACACCATCGGATTTGATACCGCTGTCAATACAGCAATGGAAGCGATTGATAAAGTACGTGATACATCTACTTCCCACGAGAGATGTTCTATCATTGAGGTTATGGGTCGTGGTGCCGGATACATCGCTTTATGGTGCGGTATTGCAAACGGAGCAGAGGATATTCTGTTACCGGAAAAATATGATTTTGATGAGCAGAAGTTAGTAAACAACATCATTGAAAAACGTAAACATGGCAAGAAACATCATATCATCGTAAATGCTGAGGGTATTGGACATTCCGCAAGCATGGCAAAACGTATTGAGGCAGCTACCGGTATTGAGACGCGTGCTACTATCTTAGGACATATGCAGCGTGGTGGTTCTCCGACAGCAAAAGACCGTGTATACGCTTCAACCATGGGAGCACTTGCAGTAGACCTTCTGTGTGAGGGAAAGACAAACCGTGTCGTTGGATATCGTCATGGCGCTTTTGTTGATTTTGATATTGATGAGGCTCTTGCAATGAAGAAAGAGATTCCAGAGTACGAATATCAGATCGCTAAGAACTTATCCATCTAATTTGGAATCATTACGAAATACAGGAAAGAATTTAAAACTCCACGGATTTTGGTTCGTGGAGTTTTTATGACATATAAGAAAAAGATTTGTTTGGAGAAAAGTATGATCACAAGTACAAGCAATCAGCAGATGAAGAATCTGATGCTTCTGATGAAAAAGGCAAAAGCGAGAAACGAACAGGAACTCTTTGTCGTAGAGGGACGGAAAATGTTTCAGGAAGTTCCGGAAGAGTGGTTAAAACAGGTGTATGTGTCGGAGAGTTTTTTTGCAGAGAATGATAAAATGCTTGCAGGCTATACCTATGAGATCGTATCAGATTCTGTATTCAAAGCGGTATCAGATACGCAGACACCGCAGGGGATTCTCTGTCTGGTCAGAAAGCCACAGTATCGTCTGGAAGAACTGTTAAAAGGGGCAGACACGCATCTTCTGATTTTAGAGAGCATCCAGGACCCGGGAAATCTTGGGACGATGCTACGCACCGGAGAGGGCGCAGGAATCAGCGGTGTGGTCATGAATCATACAACCGTCGATCTTTTCAATCCGAAAACAATCCGTTCAACGATGGGAAGTATTTACCGCATGCCATTTTTTGTGACCAGAGATCTGGCAGAGACCATCTGTGAACTGAAAAATGCAGGGGTAAAAACGTATGCTGCCCATCTGAAAGGAAAGATGCAGTACGATGAGCCGGACTATACAGGAGCCACTGCCTTTATGATCGGAAATGAGGGAAGCGGTCTGTCGGATGAAATCGCTGATCTTGCGGATACTTATATTAAAATTCCAATGTGTGGACAGGTGGAATCTTTAAATGCTGCCATTTCAGCATCGCTTTTGATGTATGAGACAAACCGGCAGCGGCGGATAAGAAGTATGTCGCAGGATAGAATGAGTAATATTAGGAAAGTGGAAGAATGAGAATCTGGTTTAAAATGATGAAAGACAATCATCTGCTTCGGGATACAACCATCACAGACGAATCGGATGATACACGTACCCATAAAATTTTCAGGGCAATCGATGAAGTGTGCTATGCATTTGATCTTGGAAAACCAATCTGGCTCGATGCCAATGTTGCCGAATTCAAACGCCATGCAAAGACAAGATTTACCCAGGACAGTTTCATTGAGTCGATCGATTTTGATTTTCTGGAGATGCATGTGATCGGGGAAGATTAGGTCAGTGGTTCAGACCTTGCAAAAAAATTCGGCGTGAGCCGTCAGGTGATCGTGCAGGATATTGCCCTTTTGCGTGCTACCAATAAGAATATTTTAAGCACAAACAAAGGTTATTTCCTTTACAATCCGGGAAAAGGTCCGCAGAAGCCAAAGAGAAGCTTTTGTGTGCAGCACACGACAGAGCAGATGCGGGATGAATTATACACGATCGTAGATTACGGCGGAAAGGTGTTAGACGCTGTGGTGGAGCATGACATCTATGGTCAGATCACGGTGGATCTGATGCTCTGCAACCGCATGGATGTGGATGAATTTATGGAGCGCATCAGAAAGAGCAAAAGCCAGCCGTTAAATGTGCTGACCGGTGGAAAACACTGGCACACAGTGGAGGCAGACACGGAACCGATGCTACAGGTCATCGGTGAGAAGCTGCGTGAGAAAGGATACCTTCAGGAATAGAAAAAGGAATAGAAAAAACAGTAAAGTTTTGAAATAACTCCCCATATCATAGAAAAGTATGGTATACTTAAGGGAGCATGAGTGTTGATGGATAAAAGTTTTTTTCATGCACGGGGAATATATTGTTGGAGGAATATTATGGATAGACCATTTACCTTAAGTGAAGGGGTAGATAGTTGGAATACAATTATTTTTTTATATCGGTCAGCGTTGAAGGAAGTCAGTACCAAGGTTGAGATCTTAAACGATGAATTTCAGCAGGTACACCAGTATAACCCGATCGAATATATCAAGTCCAGGATCAAATCACCGGAGAGTATTGTCAAGAAGCTGAAACGATACGGATATGAGAGTTCCATCGACAATATGGTGGACTATATCAACGATATCGCAGGAATCCGCATTGTCTGCTCATTTACTTCAGATATTTATAAGCTTGCGGAGATGATAGGCAGGCAGAACGATCTGACAGTGGTATCGGTGAAGGATTATATCAGACACCCGAAGGAGAGCGGTTATAAGAGCTACCACATGTTAGTAACAGTTCCGATTTTTTTGTCTGACCGGGTGGTTGATACCAAGGTTGAGATCCAGATACGGACGATGGCAATGGATTTCTGGGCAAGTTTAGAGCACAAGATTTATTATAAGTTCGAGGGAAATGCACCACAATATATCAGCAGAGACTTAAGGGAATGTTCGGAGATCGTCTCTATGCTGGATGCCAAGATGCTGCAGCTGAATGAGGCGATCATCGAGGCACGTGCAGCGCAGGAGGAAGATACGGATGCAGTATAATTACAGTTTTGAAGCGGCTTCACTATTATTTATGTTATTAATATTCGTACATTTTATGGTAGTGTGGCAGTTTCCGACTGAAAAGACAAGGGTATTCCGTGCACTTTTGATCGTATGTATCGGAGAGAGTGTGTTTAATATTTTATCATCGATAGGACTGGCAAACGCTGGAGTCGTTCCGCAGATCGTGAACGAGATACTTGCGTTTGTCTTTTTTTCGTTTGAAGGCTTAAGCTCTTTGATGATCTATAAGTATATGGTCGTGATCAGTGAACTGGACCAGAGACAGAAAAAGCGGGCAGTTTCAGCTGCAATGATCCCTGTGGCATTCTTTTTTATTTTTCTGCTCTTAACACCGTTCATCGGGTTTTATTACTATTTTCAGGATGGAGTGTATCATCAGGGCAGAGGAGCAAATTTTGGATATTTTTATATCATGCTGTTTTTTGCATTGAATCTTGTTATGTCGATCGCAAGGCGGAAGGTCATTAATGCGCGGGAGAAATACATCATCTATTTATATACTGCAGCGGCATTGATTGCAGTATGGGTGCAGTATTATCACCGGGAGATCCTGCTGACCAGCCTTGGAAATTCGGTGATCGTCATAATGATCTATCTGTCGATGCAGAATCCAAACGATTATTTAGATACCGTGACAGGAATCGGAAATGAGGCGGCATTGGAGCTGCAGCTGAAGGACGAACTGATTCGGAATCAGGAAGGAACGGTCATTATTATCAGAATCCGCCAGTATCAGCAGATGGGAATGCTGTTTGGGGCAGAAAACTGCAATATGCTCATGGCGGAGCTGGGACAGTATTTTTTCCATCTGGGTGGTAAGTTTCACGTATTCCGCAGTGACGCGGATACTTTTGCAATCATGACAGACAAAGACCGGTATCAGGAGATGGTAAAGTCTGTTGAGGGGCGTTTTTCTGAGGAATGGAAGATAGAAGAAAACCATATTCTGCTGGATCACACCGTTATGATCATGCATTATCCGAAGGACTTTACGACAATCCCGGAATTTTTCGGAATCAAAAGTTACCTGTCATCTGTTGCTTCCGGCAATGTGCGGAAAGAGCCTGTGATCGAGACGGATGCGCAGATGATCGAGGGATATTACAGACAGAATCAGATTGAAATGATCTTAGAGCGCGCACTCCGTGAGCGTTCCATTCAGGTGTACTACCAGCCGATCTATTCGCTTAAGGAAAAAAGAATTGTTTCCCTCGAAGCATTGGCACGTCTGTTTGATGGGGAACTTGGATATATTCCACCGGCTGAATTTATCCCGATCGCAGAAAAAAACGGTGACATCATACGTATCGGCGAGATCGTGTTAGAAGAGTGCTGTAAGTTTTTATCTAAACATGTATTATCGAATATGTCTCTTGGAATCCACTCGATCCAGATCAATATTTCGGTGGCACAGTGTATGCAGCAGAATCTGAAAGAGGCCATTCTGCCGATCCTGCAGAAGTACCATATCCCAACCTCCATGATCGTGCTGGAACTGACGGAGAGCACTGCGATCAATGCACCGGCGCTTATGGAACATCATATGAAAGAATTGGGAGATGCAGGGATCTCTTTTGCGATGGATGATTATGGAACCGGAAATGCAAACTGCTCTTATCTTATGCGGTTTCCATTCCGGGAAGTGAAGATGGACAGAGACATGACATTGGCATATTTTAATAATGAGACAGCCAGAATTGTCATTGAAAATGAGATCAGGACGATGCAGAAGCTTGGTATCCCAATGGTTGTCGAGGGAGTGGAAAAGTTAGAGCAGAGTGAGGAGATGGAGCGCCTTGGCGTGGAATATATCCAGGGGTATTATTATGGAAAACCATTGCCGGAAATGGAATGTCTGCGGTATATCCGCAACTTCAATTCGGCGCCGGAAGATTATGGAAGGTAAAAGATAAGTTTTATGAATATTATCAGTGTAACAGATATCACGAAGACATATACAGAGAGGAAGCTGTTTGAGAAAGCGTCTTTCTATTTGCAGGAAAGAGAAAAAGTGGGTGTGATCGGTATCAACGGAACCGGAAAATCAACTCTGTTAAAAATTGCAGCGGGCATCGAAGAACCGGATGAAGGACAGGTGATCCGTGCAAACCATATTGTGGTGCGTTATCTGCCGCAAAATCCGGCATTTGACCCGGAATTGTCAGTGATCGATACGGTGTTAGCCCAGAGTAGTCAGAATTTTGTCGGAGGAACATCAGGGCAGGATCAAAATGCAGGAAATCATGCAGAACATATGGATCACTGGAATTTAGAGAGTGATGCAAAGGCGATGATGACAAAGCTTGGCATTACGGATTTTGAGCAGAAGGCAGGAGAACTCTCCGGGGGACAGCGCAAGCGTCTTGCCCTTGTGGCAGCACTTTTAGTGCCGTGCGATGTGCTGATCTTAGATGAGCCGACCAACCATCTGGATTCTGCTATGGCAGACTGGCTGGAAGATTTCCTGAAAAAGTGGCGTGGAGCACTTATTATGGTAACGCATGACCGTTACTTTTTAGACAGTGTCTGCAGCCGGATCGTGGAGGTGGATAAAGGTGCCATCTACAGTTATGATGCAAATTATTCCGGGTATTTAGAACTCAAGGCAGAGCGTGAGGAGATGCAGCAGGCGGGCGAGCGGAAACGCCAGAATATCCTGCGGAAAGAATTAGAATGGATCCGCCGCGGTGCAAAGGCACGTACTACCAAACAGAAGGGCAGGATCCAGCGCTATGAGAAACTGAAGGATCAGGATGCACCGCAGACAGATGGCAGTGTGGAGATCAGCTCGATCAGTTCCCGTATGGGAAAGACAACAGTAGAACTTTCGCATATTTCCAAAAGCTATGATTCGAGAGTACTGATCCGTGATTTTACTTATATTTTCCTGAAAAATGACCGGATCGGGTTTGTCGGGGCAAATGGAAGCGGTAAGACAACCCTGATGAAGATCATTGATCAGAGAATCCGGCCGGATGAGGGAACCGTGACCATCGGGCAGACGATCAAAATCGGATATTATACGCAGGAGATCGAGAATACAAAAGATGCCGGGATCGCCTATATGGATCCGGATGAGAAAGTGATCGATTATATTAAAAATACGGCAGAGTATGTCCGGACGAAAGACGGTCTTGTGTCAGCGTCCAATATGTTAGAGCGTTTTTTATTCCCATCCTCGCAGCAGTACAGTCCGATCGGAAAACTCTCCGGTGGAGAGAAGCGCAGATTAAACCTGCTGCGTGTGCTTATGGAGGCGCCAAATGTCCTGATCTTAGACGAGCCGACGAACGATCTCGATATCCGGACACTCACGATACTGGAAGATTATCTGGACAATTATGAGGGGATCGTGATCACTGTATCCCATGACCGGTACTTTTTAGACCGTGTCGTAAACCGTATTTTTGCCTTCGAGGAAGATGGAAAGATCTGTCAGTATGAAGGTGGGTACACAGATTATGTAAACCGATTGGCAGAGGAAGGAAAAGTGCCTGCGGGACATATTCTGGATGCGAAAAACGATACGACAACTTCTGTGGATTCTGTGGAGAAAGAAAACCAGACTTCTTCCATGGATACCTGGAAGAGGGAGCGTAAACTGAAATTCAGTTATAAAGAACAGAAAGAATATGAGACGATCGAAGATGATATCGCTGCACTGGAACAGAAAATAGAAGAGCTGGATGTGCAGACTTTAAAATTCAGCAGTGATTTTGTGAAATTGAATGAGATCACAAAAGAAAAAGAACAGACAGAACAACTGCTCGAAGAGAAAATGGAGCGCTGGGAATATCTGGAGGATCTGGCGGCAAAGATCGCCGGACAGCAATAAAAAAATACAAAACGTTAATCTTTATGCACAAGCTTTGAAAGCCCGTTAAAGAGGCTCTGTGGAAGCGCAAAACCAAAGATAATGCCAAGCACGATGGAACCGGCAACTTTCACAGTACTGATTCCGTACTGTGAGAACTGGCTCATATCTCCCATGATAAAGTAATAGGAGGTATAGTAGATTCCGGCGCCCGGAACTAATGGAAAGATTCCGGTGAGCAGGAATACAGTGACCGGGGTTCTGCGCACTGCCGAAAGAATTCGTGCAACCAGTGTCAGGGCAAGGGTGGCGATCAGGTTTGCAATCGCATTGTCTGTGTGATACTGTAAGCAGATCAGGTAGACGATCCAGCCGATGGCACCTGTCAGACCGCAGAAAAACAACTGTTTTTTTTCTGCCGAAAATAATACAGCAAAAGAGAGTGTCGCAGCTAAGCTGACAAGAAACTGAATGATCATCGAAGTAATGCACCTCCTGTGACAAGCTGGTAAAGCGTGATAACAGCGCCCACGCCAACGGCAATACTAAAAGCAGTTAAGATCGCATCGATCATATGGATCGCACCGGATAAATAGTCACCGTTGAAAAAGTCGCGGATGGATGTTGTCAGTGCGATTCCCGGTACGAGCGGCATAATATCTCCAATGACAACCTTATCCTGCAGGATCGGTATCCCTGCGGAGAGCACGATCAGGCTTAAAAAAGTGACAATGCCGCTTCCTAAAATATTAGTGATAAATTTGGATTCCAGATGCCTGTCGGAAGCGATCAGGAAAATCTGTAACACGAGTCCGATAAAAAATGCAACAAAAGAATCTAAGGCAGTTCCTCCGAACAGATAGCAGAAACCGGCACTGCCAACTCCACAGAAAAATATCTCCACCCAGTTTTTATTTTTTGGAATGGATTTACATTCTTCTAAACGCACCCAGGCATCCCGCAGGGAACATTCATGGGAACAGATCTCTCTGGAAAGCTGATTTAACGCAGCAATCCTTCCGAGATGGGTAGAGCCGAGCGGTACATGACGGATCATGCTGCAGGCATCTTCTTTATTTTCATTTGCACTGGCAAAAATTCCATTGGAAAGTACATAGACATCACAGTCTGTAATCTCATATGCTTTTAAAATATGAAGCACCGTATCTTCCACGCGGTAAACTTCCGCGCCATTTCGAAGCAGTGCATCTCCGGTTTCGACAGCCAGAGTCAGAATTTCTTTCGTTACTGCCATAATTATCCTCTTTTATTATTGTATCGGATAATTGCAAAACTCCCTGTTAATGTTATGAGGAATGTGGAAATTTAACAAAATTTTCGAAAACACGCTTCCGCTACGTGTCGCTCGCAACGGTACTAAGAAACCATCGGTTGCATTTCTTATCTGATAAATCAGAACGAAATACAACCGTTGCTTTCTAAGAACCAATCGAACTTGTTCGATTTCTGCTCCCCAGTGTTTTCTCAAGCTTTTGTTAAATTTTCACATTCTAATTTACGTTATCTAAGAGTTTTGCAATTATCCTGAATAAACGTTGTAGTCCTATGAAAAGGTATCATGTTTTGAGGGAAAATGCAATGAAATAAATCAAAGATAGTATGTATATTTTGAGATGTTTACATACATAATAAGAAGCAAGGTAATGCAATACGGTATGCAGGAATTATGGTTATGCGTATTGGAAAAATAGCTGATGCATCTATCAAACAGAAAGGACGAAATTATTATGAATTGTAAAAAGTATCGGATTTGTCTTATGCTTCTTGTGCTTGCACTGCTGGCAGGAACAGCGTTTTATTATATGACAAACGAGAAGGATACAGGAGAGCCAAAGGATGGGATGCTCGTACAGGAAGTTATTTCAGAGGAAAGCAGGAACTACGCATGAGTGCAGGTGATACGCTTTATTTAAAGATTGATCAGAATACTGTCGTGACAGACCGCCGTGTGACACTCGGTGACGTGGCAAAGATGGAGTGCACCGATCAGGCGGTACTGCGCCAGATTAAGCAGAAGAAGTTATATTCCTTCCGGGCGGAGGATGAGCAGAAGAAAAAGAATACGCTTGTCGTGTTTTCTGTATTAAAAGTGATCGAACTGATCCACGAGGACTATCCCAATCTGGATATCAGCAATGAGGGAGAATCAGACTTTATTGTAGAGTATGTGAAGTCCCCGGAAAAACCGGTGTGGATGAATTGTCTGAAGACAGTGATCTTATGTATCCTGATTTTCTTTGGGGCTGCTTTTACGATTATGGCATTTAACAATGACGTCGGAGTGACAGATGTTTTTGCAAAGTTTTATCAGCAGATCACGGGAATGGAATCAAATGGCATCACAGAACTGGAAATCTGCTACAGTATTGGACTAGCCGTTGGGATTATTGTGTTTTTCAACCATGTAGGACACAAGAAGATCACGCATGATCCAACACCGATCCAGATCGAGATGCGGAAATATGAGACAGATCTGGATACTGCTTTCATCAATAACGCAGAGAGAAGAGGACACAGTGTTGATGTGGATTAAACATTTATTTCTCGGATTTATCGGGCTTGCTTCCGGGGTAGGAGTGGCGGCTGGAACCTTTGCGTTTATCATTGTTATCGGTGTTGTACCAAGAATGATCGCAAAATGTAACCGTGCTGAGAACACGATTCTGTTTGAAAATATGATTGTGCTTGGCGGAATTTTTGGCACGATCATGTCGGTATTTACAGATATCAGCCTTCCGGTCGGGCACTGGCTTTTGTATGTATATGGTTTCTGTGCGGGCATTTTTGTGGGATGTATTGCAGTGGCACTGGCAGAAATTTTAAATACATTCCCAATCATCTTCAGAAGATTTCAGATAAAAGAAGGACTTTCCTGGATTATGCTGCTTATGGCACTTGGAAAATGCGCAGGAGCGTTCTGGTATTTTGGACATCACATGACACCGCCCTGATGCAGAAAGGACAGTCTGGAGAAAACATTTTCACAGGCATTTGTCAGAAGGACAGCACAGAGACATTGTTATATGGTCAGCATGGTATTTGACGAAAACGTGATTATGGCATAAGATAAAAATAAGAACAGTCAGACACAACCCAAGGCAGTGGGAGTATGTTTACACAAGACGAAAGAGAGAATAACGGATATGGTCACATCGATCGCACGCCAGAGCGTGATCTTAAAATGTAATATGCAGAAAGCAGTAATGCTTGGAAATTATGAATTTTATTACGGAGCAGGGGTTGCCGGAAAAATCGGGGGATTTGAGATTCCAGATGATATAAAACCGCTGGAACTTCGGGAACTATTAGACAAAAATTTAGATCAGATCAGCCCCAAGGATGAAAAAGAGACTTATCTGATCCATATTTTAAAAGAATTCCGTCCGGATGAACTATATGACGAGCAGATGAAGGAACTGCTTTTGTGGGGGAAGGGAGAGCAGTATCTGTGGAGTGTCAATATTCCACAGTGACATCCTGCTGGGACATCAGAGGGTCTGATACTGGTTTCTTCCGTTTTCTTTGGCGGAGTACATAGCTTTATCAGCCGAAATATAGAGTTCTTCCATCTTAATATTTGGATGATCGGCAAACGAGATTCCAATGCTCGCAGAAATATTGCTCCATTCTTTTTTCATGGTGGAGAGTTCGCGGATGACCTGACACAGTTTTTCTGCAACTGCCATGGCATTTTGTCTGTCTGTGACATTTGAGAGGTACACAACAAATTCATCGCCACCGATGCGTCCTACAATATCAGAACTGCGGACAGATGTGCGGAGCGTGTCTGCAACCGCAATTAAGAGAGCATCCCCTTCTAAATGTCCATAAGTATCATTCACCTGTTTGAATTTGTCCAGATCGATACTGATCAGTGGACGTACACAGCCAGGATTTCTGCCATCTTCCTGCATCTGTCTTGTAATATGATCTTCGGCAGCCCTCCGGTTATAAAGACCGGTGAGAGCATCTGTCTCCGACATGATCCGGATCTCTTTTGTTTTCCGGCTATGGATCAGCAGAATACCCAGCAGCAGTGAGAGCAGGGTCATACTGACTGCCAGAATGATTGCAATGGAAATGCGCGGATAAGCATAAACAAGTGTTAAAAGGGATGGATCCTCCTTATAACTGCAGTTCTGAAGGATAATGGAATCCAGCTGTTCAGAGGAAATACACGCCAGTCCCTTATTGATAATGCTGAGCAGTCTTGGATCGCACTGGTCAGACAGACCAAAGGAAACATCCTCTGTCATGGCAGTGAGCGTTGTGGAGGACAAATTACGGTATTTTACCTGCGAGAGCAGATAGCTGGAATTATAGCTGTTGGCATAAGTACAGTCTGCACTGCCGGACAGCACAGCCTGAAAACATTCCTCAATTGTATCATAATAGACCACATCCTCAGTATCGTATTCCGGATTGTCCAGAATGGAATTTGTGAGATTAAAGCTGTGCGGCAGTGCAACGATATTCCGCTCATGGCTCTTGGTTTTGTTATTCCGTACAACCACAATGGACGAGTTCAGATAAGGGGTTGACAGGAACGCTTGATTCTGCTCAGACCATGCATAATCGTGTGCCAGTGCCGTAAGGATATCGATCTCATGAGACTGCAGCTTCGCCAGTGCATCGGAGAAACTGTCAGACTTTATATACCGGAAATGCAGACCGGTATACTGGCTGACAAGATCGAGAACATCCGCAGCGATGCCGGAAACGGTCTGTGTATTCTCATTGTAAAATTCAATCGGTGCTTTGGAGGGGTCACAGGTCACTGTAATCTCCGGCGCTGTGGAAAGATAGTCTAACTCATCCCGGGTAAATTCGCAGCGGTAATTCCGGATATCCTGCTGGTAAGTGGTGTAGAGGTCGTGATCAAAGTTGGGATTGACGTCTAAGATCACAGCCTGGGCACTGTTTAAGTCTTCCATGATCGGATTTCCCTTAAAAGTCACAAAATAAAGAGGAAAAGAAGGAAGGCTTGCAAGAATCTTTTTCTCCGAAGGGTGGGAAACATTTGTAGCATAAATGGCATCCACAGTGTTGTCCTCAAGCGCTTTTTCCAGCTGTGCTGTGTTTCCAAAGTATTGTTTCTCAAAAGAAAAATGGTGTGCAGCCGCATAGTCATCCAGAGCGTCTAAATGGTTACAGCTTGCAAGAACGCCAATGCTCATTCCATCGAAATCCGCATAGTCGTTATAGTAATAGGTATCGTTATCCTTCAGCGCATACAGTTCGTAATGGGTTGTGACCGCCGGCTGTGCAGAAAAGTCAAGAGTGCTTGTCCGGAAGGAAGAATAGTCCACACCGCAGACAAGGTCAATATTTCTGTCATTTAAGGATTTCAGGCATGCTGAGTAATTCATCTGGATAAATTCATATTCCCATCCGGTATACTGGCTGATCTCCCGGAGGTAGTCCACAAAATAACCGCTGTAGTTTCCGTTCTCATCACACTCCTGATAATTATCCATTGTGTAAAAACCTACCCGGATGACTTTTTTACCATCGCGGGCATAGCAGTTGACAGGGAAAAAACAGTAAGAAACATCAAGGTTGAAAGAAAGAGACAAATATATTTTTTCATGGCATGCTCCATTTACTTCATTGTGGTCGATCCGCAGCGTTTTCCTGAAACAGTGTATGCCGACAGATTCTATCAACATTATACTACAAATAGTAAGTGATTCAATGCATAATGTAATCTAATTCCATTAGGATTACTTATATAAAACAAAGAAAAAAATAAGAGATACTTATTCTTTGAAAGTAAGAAAAAATATTGGCCGGTTCATGGAATTACAGAACCTGTGTTATGCATATTTTACAGTAAAAAAGGCAAGATAAGAGAGAGGATTTATGCCGGACAAAAAACAGGAACATAAAATATGTGGATACAGGAGGCACAGAAAATGGCAGATAAAGAGACAGAGCAGATAAAGAAACTGAATCAGACCGTGCACAGCAAGGATACGAGAGAGCGCGATCAGGCATATAACGATTATGTGAAACAGGTGACACCGACGCACAATCTGATCTTTCACATGGTAAAGGCTTTTTTTACCGGTGGGATCATCTGCTGTATCGGGCAGTTCATTTTAAATACGTGCGAAAATTATGGACTGGACAAAGACACCTCCGGAGGCTGGTGCAGCATGCTTCTGATCCTGCTCAGCGTGATCCTGACGGGATTTAACATTTATCCGTCGATCGCAAACTGGGGAGGCGCGGGGGCGCTTGTGCCGATCACAGGTTTTGCCAACGGTGTGGCTGCCCCGGCGATCGAGTTTCAGAAAGAAGGGCAGGTTTTTGGAATCGGATGTAAGATTTTTACGATCGCCGGTCCTGTGATCTTATATGGGATAGTTTCAAGCTGGGTACTGGGGCTGATTTACTGGATATTCTGGTAAGAAGCGTATTCCGGTCTTTTCCGGGGAAAAATGATAGCTGGACCGGACGCGGTTTGCCGCATGAATGACGAAGAATAAAACGCTCCGCAGGAGTACAGCAGCCTGCGGAGCGTTTTTATATGATATTAATCATACAGTGGAGTGCCATGTTTGATCCTGCGCACAATCTTAACACCAAGAATCCAAAACATGGAGATCACAATGTAAAATGTAGAGGCAAGACCAATAATTGATCCAATAATTGCAAAAATAATTAATCCGATATTCATAATAACTTAGTTCCCTTCTTTTTCATTTTTAGAGCCTGTTTTATCGTCGTGATTTTCAAACCACCACATAAAAATGCCGGCACCGATAACGGCAGCAGTAAGAACTGCAAATAAAATATGTTCAACCATAAGAGCCATACCTTTCTGACACCTGCGCATTTGGGGCGCAGATATCCTGTAAATGGGGTTTTTGCGTACCAAAATAAGACCGCGGATAAAATGTGCGGTAAATCAGTAGGAATTATATGGTTTCATTATTTTTCTTGCCATCCTTCTTGTGGATATAACGAACGATGACATGATTGCCCGGTGCGTGATAAGTCTGACTTAAAACGCTGCATGCAAAAATGACGGGAAACAATTGTGAAAGAAGTTCCACAATCAGAAACAGACAGCTGACCGCACGGTTTGTGCGTGTGTTTATGCGTCTGCCTTCCTGACGGAGATATGCATTGGCTGAGAGCATACGCTCCGTGGTATCGGTGGAAAGCTGCTCCGGTAAATCATCAACGCCGGAATTTACGAAGACACTGTCTGTGTGATGGAGAATTCCATACATCAGAGAAGAATCTGCCTGTGTGCTGCCGCAGCACATTCCGAGGAAAAACATAGAGAGAATGAGTATGAGACTGATATATTTTTGTCTGACAGACCGCATGCTATCTTTTTCCTCCTTCCTTCTTCTGACGAAAGTACCTGTGAGATTTTCCTGTTTGTACTTTACCATATGAAAAATCCGAGACTATTTTACCGCAAAAAGGTGAGCCAGACAATAGAAAATATATTTTTCCATGAAAAACAACTTTTCTTGTTTTTTAAGAATATTATGGTAAAATGAAGAAAAACAGCTTTGATCCGAAAATCCGGCTGGAAGTGAGAGAGGAACGGTTATGAACCGCTTATTTGATACATCTGTCAATGTTGGACTGAGACAGTTTTATGTGCTGGGAGCAGCAGGAAGTATTGGAAATCTGTTTGGATTTGTTGGAAATGTGTATATTTATGGACTCAGTGCGCCGACGATTTTTTGTGCCCTGTGTACATTGGTCATATTTGGAATGACATTTTGGGGTATCCGGTCAAGACATGTGAAGCGTGCAGCCTATATCATCATTACACTGATCACTTTTTTCGAGTTTCCGATACTTTATTACATTTACCAGACGGGAACGATCGTGTATATGGTGCTCGCCATGGTGGCAATTGCAACCTTTCTTCCAACGACTGCGGCAGTGATCTTCGGATGTCTCGCTTTTCTGGTGGATATGTCAGCGGTCATCCTTGCATATTATCATCCGGTGGATGTGGAATTGGTAACGGCTGAGAGTGAGTTAAACTCTATGATCTGTTCATTGATGATCGTACTTTTCAGTGTGTTTACGATCACGATCATTTTAAATGTGCAGCAGAAAAAGCAGGCGGAAGAACTCACAAGTCTTAGCAGACAGCTGGAACAGGCGGCAGATCATGATGCGCTGACCGGGTTATATAACCGGAGATATCTGAACCGCTATCTTGAGCGGCTGGCACAGAAAGGGAAGAAAGACGTTTATGCGGCACTGATCGATCTGGATTTTTTTAAGAAGGTCAATGATGAATACGGACATGCTTTTGGAGATGAAGTGCTCATTGAATTTGCGAGGATACTGGAACGTAATCTGATAGCAGATGGAATCGCAGTGAGATTTGGTGGAGAAGAGTTTATGCTGATCCTGCCGGATGTGACGGAGGAGGAGATTCGCCATATGCTGGCGAAAATGAGCGCAGACTACAGACTGTTTGGAAAACAGAAAAAGAACCGGGCATTTACATTCAGCTGTGGTGTGGAACAGTTTGCAGACGGTATGGATGTTTCGGACGTTTACCGGCAGGCGGATGAAAAACTTTATCTCGCAAAGGAGAGAGGCAGAGACCGTGTGATCATCAACAGATAAAAACAGAACATGATAAAATTTATCAATAAAATACGTTAGGCTTGTGTAACTGATATAAAGCGAATTATAATCGGTACGAAACACAGGAAAACATTGTGTTTTATGAAAAAATCATAATAAAAATGAAGACAGCGGAAGAAGAAAACTGCTTTCATGAAATACAAAAAGGAGGATTTTATCATGGTAGATTGGAAGAAAATTGCATTATTTGCAGGAGGTACATTATTTGGAACAGCTGGTGTTAAGATTTTAGCCAGTGATGATGCGAAGAAAGTATATACACAGTGTACAGCAGCGGTTTTAAGAGCTAAGGACTGTGTAATGAAAACAGTGACAACTGTTCAGGAGAATGCTGGTGACATCTATGAAGATGCAAAGACGATCAATGAAGAACGTGCAGCAGCAAAAGAGGCAGCAGTTGTTGAGGACGCAGAGAAAGCAGAGGAAGCTGTAGAAGAAGCTTCCGAGCCAGCAGAAGCATAAGAGGTGGATTCGTAAAGAGGCTGTCGCACAGGAAACGTGTGGCAGCCTCTTCCTTAAGTAAGAGGAAACAGATTGACATATGTGGTCTGGTAAGTACAGACCGCATAACTGGAAGGATGTAAGAATAATGAAATTTATGATAAAGCACGAGGCAAAAGGAAGAATGCGTATCCACGCAGTACAGAACCGCATGAGTTATGCACAGGCAGATACACTTCTTTATTTTTTACACAGCCAGAAAGAAGTAACATTTGCAAAAGTTTACGACAGAACCTGCGACGCAGTGATCTCTTATGTGGGCGACAGGCAGACGATCATCGAATTACTCCGTGGTTTCCACTACGAGGATGTGGAAGTACCGGAAGGTCTGATCGAGAATTCGGGAAGGGAGTTAAACAATACCTACCAGGAAAAATTAATTGGCAGGATTGTGCTCCACTACGCAAGACGCTGGATCCTTCCTTATCCGATCCGTATCTGTCTCACTTCACTCCGCTCCGTAAAATATATCTGGAAAGGACTGACAACACTTGCAGCAGGAAAGATCGAAGTTCCGGTTTTAGATGCAACTGCCATCGGTGTTTCAGTTCTTAGAAGTGATTTTAATACCGCAGGTTCCATTATGTTCATGCTTGGAATTGGTGAATTATTGGAAGAGTGGACACATAAAAAATCTGTGGATGATCTGGCGAGAACCATGTCCTTAAATGTGGGAAAAGTATGGTTAGTAAGCGGTGGACAGGAAGTGTTAGTTCCGACTTCCCAGATCAAAGCCGGAGACAAAGTGGTTGTTCATATGGGAAATATCATTCCATTTGACGGTGTTGTTGCTGAGGGAGAGGCGATGGTAAATCAGGCTTCCTTAACAGGCGAGTCAGTCCCGGTGAGAAAGACCGTAGAGAGCACGGCTTACGCAGGAACCGTTGTGGAAGAGGGCGAACTTACCATTCTTGTAAAAGAGGTTGGAGGTTCCAGCCGTTTTGAAAAGATCGTAAAAATGATCGAGGATTCTGAAAAGTTAAAATCCGGTGCAGAGAGCAAAGCAGAGCATCTGGCAGATAAACTGGTGCCTTACAGTCTTGGCGGTACGATTTTAACTTATCTGCTCACAAGAAATGTGACAAAGGCACTGTCCATTCTTATGGTGGATTACAGCTGTGCCTTAAAACTTGCAATGCCGATCTCTGTTTTATCTGCGATCCGTGAGGCAAGTCTTTACAATGTCACAGTAAAAGGTGGTAAATATTTAGAGGCGGTTGCGGAGGCAGATACCATTGTATTCGATAAGACGGGAACGCTCACCAAGGCAAAACCAACGGTTGTAGATGTCGTATCATTTAACGGAGAAAGCACGGACGAACTGCTCCGTATTGCAGCATGCTTAGAGGAGCATTTTCCTCATTCCATGGCAAAAGCTGTTGTGGATGCAGCAACACAGAAAAACCTCGAACATGAGGAGATGCACAGCAAAGTAGAGTACATTGTTGCACATGGAATTGCTTCGACAATCAATGAGAAACGTGCCGTGATCGGAAGTGCACATTTTGTATTTGAAGATGAAAATTGTGTGATTCCGGAAGGAGAACAGGCAAAATTTGACGCACTGCCGAAGGAATACTCTCATCTGTATCTTGCAATTGAAGGAAAACTTGCAGCAGTCATCTGTATCGAAGATCCTCTGCGTGAGGAAGCCTCGGCAGTTGTTCAGTCATTAAAACGGGCTGGTTTGTCCAAGGTTGTCATGATGACAGGAGACAGTGAGCGTACTGCAGCGGCGATCGCAAAGCGTGTCGGCGTGGATGAATATTATTCGGAAGTACTGCCGGAAGATAAGGCAAGCTTTGTGGAGAGAGAAAAGGCAGCCGGAAGAAAAGTCATCATGATCGGTGACGGTATCAACGATTCCCCTGCATTGTCTGCAGCCAATGTCGGAATTGCCATCAGCGACGGAGCTGAGATTGCAAGAGAGATCGCAGATATCACGGTAAGCTCAGATGATCTGTACCAGATCGTCACCTTAAAATTATTGAGTGACAGTCTGATGGAGCGAATCAAAAAGAATTACCGCAGAATCGTAGGATTTAACTCCCTGCTCATTGTACTTGGTGTGACAGGGGTGATCCAGCCGACCACATCGGCACTGTTACATAACAGTTCTACTCTGCTGATCGGTCTTGAGAGTATGCAGAATCTGCTGGACTAAATGACAGATGATTTTAGAAGAGAGCAATGTTTCGGGAATACAGCAATCAGGGCGGTAAATACAGACTCCCGGTGTGGGTTTTTAGCAGGAATCCACACCGGGAGTCTGTGTTTATGCGGGCAACGAGCCAAAGTCTTTGCTTGCATGAGATTTTGGCGACTGCCGCGATAACTTGAGAAAAATCTTGACTTTAACAGGGGGTCAGGGGTTATCATATAGAAAAGCAGTAAAAGCAAAACCAAGGAGGAATTATGGAGAAATCGAAAGTATATTTTACATCTTTTAAGGCAACAGGCAATGAAAATCTGCTTCAGAAACTTCATCGTCTTATGAAAACTGCCGGATTTGAAAACATTGATTTTAAGGATAAGTATGCAGCGGTTAAAATTCATTTTGGAGAATATGGAAATCTTGCGTTCTTACGTCCGAACTATGCAAGAGTGGTAGCAGACTATGTAAAGGAACTTGGTGGAAAACCATTTTTAACAGATTGTAATACACTTTATGTTGGAAGCAGAAAGAATGCATTGGATCATCTGGAAACCGCTTATGTGAATGGGTTTTCCCCATATCAGACCGGATGTCATGTGCTGATCGCAGATGGTTTAAAGGGAACAGATGAAACACTTGTGCCAGTCAACGGTGAGTATGTGAAAGAGGCAAAGATCGGTTCTGCGATCATGGATGCAGATGTATTTATTTCCCTGACACATTTCAAGGGACATGAGACGGCAGGTTTTGGCGGAACAATTAAAAATATCGGTATGGGATGTGGCTCGAGAGCAGGAAAAATGGAGCAGCATTGCGAAGGAAAACCAAGTGTCGCAACCGAAGCATGTATAGGTTGTGGAGCCTGCGGCAGAATCTGTGCACACGGAGCGCCGGTCATCACAGATCACAAAGCAAAAATTGATCATGATAAATGTGTTGGCTGCGGAAGATGTCTTGCAGTCTGTCCAAAGGATGCAATTTCAGCAGATTATGCGGACTCTGTTGCAATGCTGAATTACAAAATGGCAGAGTACAGTCTCGCAGTCTGTCAGAACAGACCATGTTTCCATGTTTCGCTGATCTGTGACGTATCACCAAACTGTGACTGTCATCCAGAGAATGATATTCCGATTCTTCCGAACATTGGGATGTTAGCTTCTTTTGATCCGGTAGCTTTGGATCAGGCATGTGCGGATCTCTGCAATCAGGCAACACCGGTAGAGAGCAGTGTTCTTGGAAAGAATATTGCGCATGCACATGAGCATCATGAGGAATGTGATCATGATCACTTCCATATGACACATCCGGATACCGAGTGGAAGAGTTGTATTGAGCACGCAGTCAAAATCGGACTCGGCACCAACGAATATGATCTGGAAACAATTTAACCGGAGTTTAACGGACGTAGTGTCGCAGATTCCGTGGTTTCCGAAATAGGTGCGGT
>OGZH01000679.1_pt1 | contig 23162 bp, 17 predicted proteins | sample 1576741 | NCBI WGS metagenome assembly OGZH01 (sample SAMEA3541560, study PRJEB24748) | human gut metagenome | biome: human gut; feature: human-associated habitat; material: faeces | place: China | collected 2012 | reverse complement strand
TGCAAAAAGTTTCTGCTTCCGCTCAATCATCTCATCAATTCTCTCGATATACTGCGCTACATCCTTGACATTCTCGCATCTTTCGATTCGATGAGTGCCGTCCGGATTTGGCTCATTCCAGACACGTTTTGTCGAAGCTCCCGCTCCACACGCCACGATGGTCTGTTTCTCCTCCATGATCAGAATGTTATAAATTCCTGCTTTCCCCGGACTTGCGTAACCGACATTTTCCAGATTGCCAGCCATGCTCTTCTGCCGATACAGATAATATGGTTCTAATCCCATCTTCTTTGCATATTCTGCGGTGAGGTTCATATGCTCTGTGGTGTTGACCATCTTGTAATCTTTATAATCTTCCTTAAACATGTTAAGCCGTGCCGCCCTCTTTAATGCAAGTGAATGCACAGTAAGATTATCCGGTTTTAACGCTTTTACCTGCTCTAAGGTATCCCTGACATCCTCAAGGCTTTCCTCCGGCAGTCCCATGATAAGATCCATGTTAATATCATCGAATCCAAGCTCTCTCGCAAGCTGAAAACTCTCCACGGTCTGTGCCACGGTATGTCTGCGCCCGATGATTTTTAATGTCTCATCTTTCATCGTCTGCGGATTGATGGAAATTCTTGTGATGTCCCATTTTTTCAACGTTTCTAATTTTTCTCTTGTGATGCTGTCCGGACGTCCGGCTTCCACTGTAAACTCCAGACAGTGTGACAGATCAAAGCTGCATCGGATCTTACGGATCAGCCGGTCAAGCTGATATGGCTCCAGTGTTGTCGGTGTGCCCCCTCCAATATAGATGGAATTCAGATGTTTTTTTCCAAATTTTACTGCTACATAATCCAGTTCTTTTTCCAAAGCATCCAGATAGCTGTCCACTTTCTGTCTCCAGCTCACTAATGGGTAGGATGTAAACGAACAATACAGGCAGGTGGTCGGACAGAATGGGATTCCGATATAAAGACTGTATCCGTTCTCGTAATCGATCTTTTTTAAGATTTCAAGCTCACGCTCTGCGATATCAATGGAAAGATCGATTTTCTCATCGGATGCAAAGTACGTTTTTTGCATGTAGGCTCTGATCTCTGCCTCCGTTTTTCCTTCCTCTAAAAATTTCATCGGGATTTTCGTTGGCCGGATTCCTGTCAGAGTCCCCCACGGAAGCTTTTTGCCCGTGATCTCTGATAATATCTGATAAAAATTCTGTTTCAATTCGTTTTTCGTTTCCGTGCGGTCTGAAAAATCTACCGGAAAACTTCGGTCATGACTTTCCTGATTTTTTCCCTTCCACTCAATTTTTATCTGCTGTGGCTCATACTCCACCTGAAACTGTAAGGTGATCTCTTCCTCATATTTTTTATCTTCTGCCGTTGCACTCACATTTTCCTCCGGGAAAAATGCTTTGATGAGCGAATGTATGTCATACTCAAATTCCGGCTGGTTTAATTTTGCTAATATCATGCTTTCCTCCTACAAATATGGATTGTACATCCGCTCTGTTCCAATCGTTGTCATATCTCCATGCCCTGTATACACGGCGGTCTCATCAGGAAGCGGCATGAGTTTTTCCCGGATCGCATGGATCAGCTGGGAAGCACTTCCCTTCGGGAAATCAGTCCTTCCAATAGAAGTCTGGAAGAGGCTGTCTCCGCTGAATAACGTGTTCTGATAAGGAAAATAATAGCAGCAGCCTCCCACCGTATGTCCCGGTGTTAAAAATACCCGTATATGAAATCCTGCAAGATCTATTTCCTGCTCATCTTTTAAATATTCATCGGCATAGAACACAAGCTCGCTTCCCTGCCATCCGCTCAGATTCAACTGCGGATTTTCCAGTGTCTCTTTTTCTTTTTCCTGCGCGTATATTTTTATATGCAAAAGCTGCGCCAGCTCCCCTGCCCCTGTCGCATGGTCAAAATGTCCATGTGTCAGAAGAATTGCCACAGGTTTCAATCCCTGCTCTTTCACTTTCTCTGCAAGTTGTTTTGCACTTGCACCCGGATCAATGATCAGTACTTCTTTTGTGTCATCATTGATCGCAAAATAGCAATTGGTCTGTACCGGACCTACTACATATATCTGTATACTTAATGGTGCCATCTTTTTCTTCCTCCATAAAAAGATGAAAGAAACCACCTGAGCCAGATCAGCCGGTGGTTCTCTCAATATCAATAATACTGTCTATCTGACGAAGCTTGTCGATCACGCTCGTCAACTCTGCTTTTCCTTTTGTGTTAAATGAAATATCAATGGTTGCGATTCCCTGCTTACTCGTCTTGGAATGGATCGCATTGATATCAATCGCACGCTCTGTAAAGGCTCTTGTGATATCCACGAGAAGCCCGGTACGGTTATTGCAGAATACTTTGATCTCTGCCAGATAAAGACCGGAATTGCCGGATTCTTCATCATGCTGCCACTCTGCATCGATGAGACGTTCTCTCTCCATATCTGAAAGATTGATGATGTTGATGCAATCTGTCCGGTGAATGGAAACACCGCGTCCTCTTGTCACAAATCCTACGATCTCGTCCCCCGGAACCGGACTGCAGCATTTTGAAAAATGGACTGCCACGTCATAAAGTCCCTTTACAATGATACCGCTCTTTGATTTTTTCTCCGGGACTTTTTCTTTATTTTCGGAGATTGTCTCAAGAACTTCCTCGTCTGTAATACGTGCAAGGTGGTCTTTCTTATATTCCTCGTACATGCGGTTCACGATCTGACCTTCTTTTAAACCGCCATGACCAACAGTTGCAAGGCAGGAATTCCAGTCGTGAAAACCATACTTTCGCATGATTTTATCCTGATACTCTGGTCTGTTGATATCGGAAAGGTTGATCCCCTTTGATTTACAACAGGATGCAAGCAGTTCTTTTCCTCTTACGATATTTTCTTCCTTCAACTCACTTCGGAACCACTGATTGATCTTATTCTTTGCCTGCGTGCTCTTTACAATATTCAGCCAGTCGCGGCTTGGTCCCTTGGAATTCTGAGAAGTCAACACCTCAATCCGGTCACCATTCTGGATCACATAATCAATCGGAACAAGCTTTCCGTTGACTTTGGCTCCGATCATTTTGTTTCCGACCGCCGAATGGATGCTGTACGCAAAATCAATTGGCGTAGAACCGTTTGGCAGGTTTTTTACATCTCCTGTCGGTGTGAAGCAGAAAACCGTATCCGAAAACAGGTCGAGATCACTTTTTAACAGACTCATAAACTCCTTGTTATCGGACATATCCCTCTGCCACTCTAAAATCTGTCTCAGCCAGCTTAACTTCTCTTCCTCGGTAACGGTCATTGGTGCTGCAGCACCGCCATTATTGCTTGCCTCTTTGTATTTCCAGTGAGCGGCGATACCGTACTCAGCAGTGCGGTGCATCTCATAGGTACGGATCTGGATCTCGAACGGCTGTCCGGTCGGTCCGATCAGTGTCGTGTGAAGTGACTGATACATGTTCGGTTTTGGCATGGCAATGTAATCTTTGAACCGGCCAGGGATCGGTTTATACATCTCATGGATGACGCCGAGTGCCGCATAACAGTCTTTTACGGAATCCACGATAATACGGATTGCAAACAGATCATAAATCTGATCCAGCGTTTTATCCTGATTCTTCATTTTCTTATAAATACTGAAAAAATGCTTTGCCCGCCCATCGATCTGCGCCGGAATTCCGGCTTCGTGGATATGTTTTTTTACCTCTTCCACAAGGCTCTGGACATAATCATCCCTGACGCTTTTTCTCTGAGCAATCTGATGAACCAGATCATAGTATGCTTCCGGCTCTAAATATTTTAAAGAAAGGTCGTCTAATTCGATCTTAATTTTGGAAATACCAAGGCGCTGGGCAATCGGCGCATAGATATCCATTGTCTCGCGCGCTTTTTCCTTCTGTTTCTCCGGCGTCATGTATTTCAATGTACGCATATTATGCAGGCGGTCTGCCAGTTTGATCAGGATCACACGGATATCCTTTGCCATGGCAAGGAACATTTTTCTTAAGTTCTCTGCCTGAACTTCCACTTTATCCGCATCATAGGACAACTGTCCTAATTTTGTGACACCATCCACCAACAGTGCAACCTCTGCACCAAACTCCTGTTTGATCTCCTCGTCGGTCATAACGGTATCTTCCACCACATCATGCAAAAGTCCCGCTACAATCGTCTCCTTATCAAGCTCTAACTCTGCTAAAATAATCGCAACGCACAATGGATGGATGATATACGGTTCTCCCGATTTTCTTACCTGCCCCTTATGTGCCTCGTATGCAATGTTGTATGCCTTCTCTATCAGACTGATATCCGTAGATGGATGATACTTACGGACACTGGCGATCAATTCCTGATATAATTTTTCGGGACTCTCAAACTCCTTCATTGGTTTGATACTATTGTCCTCTTCTTTTACGATTTTCTCTAATTCTTCTGACGAAAGTTCTGCCATGTAGATCACCCACTTTTATCTATGCTTTTGTGTATAATATATGATTATATTTTATTTTCTATCAAAAATCAACGCTTAAACTTTGCATCCGGCTTCCATCACCATTCTATCTGATAATCTGACATCAGGACGCCGTCTATTTCCCGGTCACCGCAGTAAGAAAAACCTAATTTTATGGCGAGTTTTTCGGAAAGAGCATTTTCTTTTTGAATCAGACAGTGTACGAGATGTACCTGCAGCACCTCTCTTGCATATTGCATGATCGCCTGACAGACTTCATAGGCATAACCCTGATGATGAAAAGATGTCCGGATCGCATAACCCAATTCCATATCTCCATTTAACTCTTCCCGATGTTCCACACCAGCCCTGCCGATCAGTGTGCCCGTTTTCTTCTCAAAAACGAGCCACATTCCGTATCCGTAAAAACGATACATATTTTCGATATAGGCTTTCTGATATTCCAGCTCTTCCTCATATTCATATAACCCCTCCATATAATCGGTCATTCCGGGTTCTGCATACATGGAAAAAAGAGCATCCAGATCAGAAAGTTCCAGTTCTCTCACAATACAGCGTTCCGTCTCCAGAATCGTCCATGGAATGTTGAAATGTCTCTCATACACACGCTGTAAAAACGTCATATCGACTTCCTCGAACCCCTCGACGACCATATCGGCATGAAGAAATGTATCCGTTTCCGGCTTCTGATAGGCAATCGCCGGGACGTCCACATCTCTGGCAAGGTCTAAAAGAGACTGATTCGAAGACAGAAAAATGATATCTCTGCTCCGCTTCTCTGACAGCTGATGAAAGGCTTCCTCTTTTTTTATTAATACAAATGTAGTTTGTTTTATTCCTGCAAGATTTTCTCTTAACAAAGAAACTTCACGCTCCGGTATCTGCGACACCCATATCTGTTTTGGATACTCTTTCCTATTATAATATGGCAAACCTGTTCTCCTTATTGATTGTTATGCGCAAAACAACCGGTATCTGAACAGATACCGGTCATCCTTTTAAAACCCATAAATTAATATGCAATATTTACATCGACATTTCCCTTGATTCCAGGAACACTTCCCTTGGAAGAGTACTGCCACATGTTATATTTTCCTTTGTAATTGCAGGTTGTGTTGTACTGTGCAACCCAGATAAAGTAGTTACTGAATGCGGATGCATCAATTTTATTGTTGTACCAGCTCTTGCTTGCGTAAACACCTGCTTTTCTTCCACCGTTTGCAATGGTCTTACAGAACGCAGCCACGCATGCTGTTCTGGTGCCTTTATCTAATCCGTTGGCACGGGCTGCTCCGCTTCCGTTCTCTGTATCGACAAAGATCGGGTAAGAAAGATTGTAGCCGGAGCATAAGGTCAATGCCATACTTGCCTCCTCAACAGCCTCTGCCTCAGTTGTAGCCTGTGTGAAGAAGTAAACACCAACGTTAATGCCGTTTGCAGTTGCACCTTGAATATTTTTCTTGAAGCAGGAATCCTCTACCAATGCTCCTGTCTGTGATCCACGGTAACCGACACGGATAATTGCAAAATTGATACCTGCTGCCTTTACAGATGCCCAGTCAATATTTCCCTGATGGCTGGATACATCAATACCGTTCTTTCCGGAACCTTGCTGTAATGCTCCATCACTTCCGAAGTTGTAAGAGATACCGCTGATCACCTGACTTCCTGTTACACGCTGATGGTTGCTGGTATAGTAATATACTTTTCCATCAATGGTCTGCCATCCGGTGTAAACCGGCTCGGTGTAGTAAGTTCCGTTTGCATTGTAATCTGCCACGGTTGCTGGTTTTTTACACTCGGAATCTTTGTAAAGTAATCTACCGGATTTATCTTTTAACTGGGTTGTTGTATTTCCAGTAAAATCATTGACTGTAACTGTACATGTGATTTTCTTGTCACTTGCGGTTGTCTTGGTATCGCCCGGTTTTGATAAGTATGTGATCGTACCTGTAACAGTTGCACTTCCTTTTCCAACTGCTGTCAGTGTACATCCTGTTTTCGCTCCATTGGATACCTTTACAACTTTTTCGTTGCTGCTTGTCCATGTAATATTTGTAATAATATTGCCTGCGTCTGTCAATGTTGCTGTGAGACCAATTGCATTTGCATTATTAATAGTGCTGTTATATAAAGCTGCCGTCTGTGGTGCTGTGACGGATGCGCTGGCTGCGGCTGCAGCTTTTACCCATTTTAGTGTGTATGCTGTTGTGCCTGCTGCCACTTTGATCTTCGTGGAACCTTCTGCCAGTTTATATCCCTGTGCTTCATAAGAAGATGCCTGTATCTCAGTAGCAGTAGCATCTACTGTGATATCTTCACTTTTGGATTCTTCTGCTTTGGTCTTTCCATCAGCCTGAAAGAAATTATGTGTTACCTTATAAGTAGCCTTATCTGCTGCTGTTGCAACCCACATGATGGTATATTCTTTTGCACCATCCTGAATGGTAAAGGTTGTACCATTGGAAGCTTTATATCCATCAAATGTTTTTGCAGATGACACCGTTTTCGCATCCTTTGCAACAGTTACTGTCTCTTTTTCATCTGCTTTGTCTGCTTTTGTTTTTCCATCGTTTTTATAAAACATGTGGACAATGGTAATTTCATATTTATCAGGTTTCGTATCATCCGGCTTTGTCTCTGTACCATCTGTTTTGTCTCCAGATGTTCCATTCTGGCTGCTGTCTCCACCAGATGCTCCCTGCTGACCACCTGTACTCTCACCACTTCCACTATTTCCAGAACCATTATTCTGACCACTGCCAGTTCCCTGACCACCAGTAGTTTCCGAACTGCCTTCACTCGGTGTTGTCGTTTCCGATGGTGTTGTTGTTTCTGATGATTTTGGTGTTGTTGTTTCCGATGATTTTGGTGTTTCCGATGATGTCTCGGATGATGTTGTCACATCTGTTGATTTCGTTCCTGTAGCATGGTATCCCACACGTTTTGCGGAAGCTGTCACTGCTGCCTGTGCAATGTCCACTTTTGTTGATCCACCAACGGAAGCAGTAGGGAAGTTGGAAGTATCCACATCTCCTGCTCCGACTTTGGATGGTGTGCAGGTGCTGTCAACCGTTTCCACTGTATCCTGAATAACAGCCTCCACCTCAACATTGTCTACCTCTGCATCCTCTGCCGGTGCTACTTCTGCTGCGGATTTGATCTCGTCTTTGACATCTACCTTGGTGTATTCAATCTTATCCTTAACCGTTACTTTGTAAGAATTCTCCTTTGAGATATATCCGTCAATCTCATTCAAAGAGACATCATATTTTCCGGCATCAATACTTTTAATGTAAATAATACCATCTTTATCATCATCTGAATATGTAGTTGATTTTGCCTTCTTCTTGTCTGCCTTGATCGTGATCTCAAAAGGCTGTCCCTTTACATTTTTCGAGGACTCGTCCTGAATCTTGATCTTCAGATCCTTCTCAATAGAACTTCCGACCAATGTGACGGTTTCCGGTTCTGCCGCCTCTGTTTCTTCCGTGACAACCTCTTCGACTGCCACAACTTCTTCCGTCGGTTCTTCTGCCACCTCTGTACTTATCACAACATCCGCCACAATTGGTTCCGGCTGATGAAAATGGTCATATAAAAAATATCCTCCTGTTCCGACACCGCCAACTGCTGTCACAGTGGCTACACCTGCTATGATTGCCTGTGTCTTTGTCAGCCCGCTAAGCAAAGTCGCAACCCCTTTTACCTTTCCGGCTGCGCCCTGAACTAAATTTAGAAAATTCATTCTCGTCTCCTCCTCGTCTGCATTTCCAATTACTTATAGTAAATTTTCGTAGTTCACTCTATTATGATAAAGAATCTGTCTGCAGTAATTTCGCTGCTATTCCTTCTTTGTAATCATACGAAGCTAATTATAGCATTTTCCCATATTATGTAAATATAATTTTCCTTATTTTTTTGGAAATTTTTTCCACCAGAAAATATGGTTCTCATTTTCAAGGTTACACGCCCTCACAGTCAAATGCCGGGATAAAACTCTCTTCCGCTGTGTCCCCCTCCTGGATAAAACCATTTTCTATTCCGATATCGATCGCATAATCCACCAGTGTCTCATATTCCTCATCGGTAATCCTGCGATTTAATTCCGGATACTTTTCCAGATTGGAAAGTGGGGTGAACTGGTTCATGATACTGATATAAATCTTATCTCCGTATGTATCATGCAGATATTTTACAATCTGCATGGAATCCGCCATACAACCGGGCAGTGTCAGATGTCTTACGATCGTTCCACTTAAAATAAGGTTATCTTCATCTCCATTTACAAACACAGCCTTTCCTGTCTGCCGCACCATCTCTGCGATCGCTGCCTTTGCAACCTCTGCATAATCCGGAGCATGGGAATACTTTTTACTCAAAACCGGGCTCATATATTTAAAATCCGGCAGATAAATATCAACGTAACCCTCTAGCATTTTGATCGTGTCAACCGTCTCATAACTGCTTGTATTGTATACAACCGGAAGCGTAAGCCCTTCCTTTCGTGCCTGATCCAGAGCCTTCACGATCTGCGGCACAAAATGTCCCGGTGTTACAAGATTGATATTATTGGCTCTTTTTTCCTGCAATTCAAGAAAAATATCCACGAGCCGCTCCAGAGAGATTTCTTTTCCAACCGTTCCGTTTGCAATATTCTCATTCTGACAGAATACACAATGCAGCGAACACCCCGAAAAAAATACAGCTCCCGATCCCGCATCTCCCGAAATGCACGGTTCCTCCCAGAAATGAAGTGCTGCCCTCGCAACTTTTAAATTTTCTGTCTGCCCACAGATTCCTTTTTCACCCTTTTTCCGGTCTACAAGGCATTTTCTTGGACATAAATCACATTTCACACCTGCTACCTCTTGCTAAACACGTTATTTTCCGCTATTATATAGCAGTCAAAAAGATTTTCACAAAAAAATCTATCTTTTTCATTATAACAAAAGAAAAAGAAATGGATACTATTTTTAACAAAAGTTAATGAATTATTAAGGAGTAAACTATGAGTTTAAAAAATGTAATGGTCGCACAGTCCGGTGGACCGACAGTTGCAATTAACGCCAGCCTTGCAGGTGTGATCCGTGGAGTCATGGCATCTGAGCAGTATGAGACTGTCTATGGATCTGTAAATGGAATCCTTGGTATCTTAAACAATCATTTATTAAATCTGACAGAGATTATGAATGAAAATCCGGCATATCTGGATCGTCTGGAAACAACACCTGCAATGTATTTAGGTTCCTGCCGTCATAAACTGCCGGATTATCTGGATGATGATTCCTCATATGTTTTCATCTTCAAACAGTTTGAATTATACAATGTCGGCGCCTTCTTCTACATTGGCGGAAACGACTCTATGGACACCGTTTTAAAATTATCCGAATACGGCAAAAAAATCGGCAGCAATGTCCGCATCATCGGTATTCCAAAAACAATCGACAACGATCTGTGTGAGACAGACCACACTCCTGGTTTTGGTTCCGCTGCAAAATACATTGCTTCCTCAGTTTTAGAGATTGCCCATGACACTTTTATTTACGCAGTCAAGAGTGTCACAATCATTGAGATCATGGGACGTGACGCAGGATGGCTGACCGCTGCCGCTGCTCTTGCAAGAAACGGATATAATTCCGCTCCACATTTGATTTATCTTCCGGAAGTTCCGTTTGATACGGACGACTTCCTGTTAGATGTAAAACGTATGCTGTTTGAACGCAATAACGTTATCATTGCCGTATCAGAGGGTATCCGGGATGCATCCGGCAATTACATCAGCGCTTCTGAGAAGTCAGTCGATACATTTGGCCACAGCCAGCTGAGCGGCGCCGGAAAAACATTGGAATTCCTTGTGAAAGAAAAATTAGGCGTAAAAGTCCGCTCCATCGAAGTGAATGTATTACAGCGGTGTGCAGCCCATTTAGCATCCAAGACAGACCTTATGGAATCTGTCGAATTAGGAAAAAAAGCCGTTGCGCTCTCCGAGGAAGGCGTAACAGCTTCTATGGTCATCATGAACCGTGTATCTGACGATCCATATACGATTGAATATGGATATGCCGAGATAAAAAATATTGCCAACGAAGCCAGATCCGTTCCTGCTGAATGGATCAACGCCGCCGGCAATGATGTTACACAGGAATTAATTGATTACCTCACTCCATTGATCCAGGGGGAATCCAATGTCACCTATGAAAATGGTCTTCCTGTTTATATGGATGTCAGTCATCTGACAAAACATCAATAAATTTTCCAATCTCAGCCCACGCTTTTCTGGATTCTGGCAGCATTTTTGCTGCCATCTGGAAAATGTGGAACATTCCATCATAAATACTGAGTCTTACTTTCACACCCTGATGTCTCGCTTTCGAGGCAACGCTCACCGAATCACTTAACAGCATCTCATAAGAACCTACCTGAATGAGCATTGGCGGAAATCCTCTGAAATCCCCATACAGAGGTGAAATATAGGCATCCATCGGATCATGGTCACCCACATAATCTTTGTTATAGATCAGACTGTCCCTCGTATTTCCAAACAATGGATCCCTCTCATAATTGGTATCATACGATTCACCGCTTGCCATAAGATCTGTCCATGGAGACATTGCAACGATTCCACATGGAAGCTGTATCCCATAATCTTTCAGATAATGGCACAACGCCATCGCAAGCCCTCCGCCTGCGGAATCTCCTGCTACAATGATATCCTCTGCAAACCAGCCCTGGTCGAGCAGCCACTGATATGCACTCACTGCATCTTCCAATGCCGCCGGATATGGATTTTCCGGTGCCACACGGTAATCGATGGTGAGCACACTCATCCCTTTGCTGACTTCATTGTAAAGTCCCGCAAACATGCGGTATGCGTTCCGCATCGCTCCGATATACCCACCGCCATGAAGCTGTAAGATTACCTTCTGCTTATTTGGATTTTCCTTTAATTCAAGCCACTCCATTGTGAAGTGCTCCATCTCGATAGTGGTCATGGTGAACATATCCGGGCATTTCCACGGCGGTTCGACCATTTTTTTCCGCAGTTCACCGCTTTTGATTTTCCTGCCGATCAGGTTATCGTTTGTCACATGCGCGATCAGGTCACGCATGACATTTCCTGCGATGCTCGCTTCGTTTGTCTCATGTTCTCTTTCTTTTTTCAATGTCAATTTTCTGATCATAAACCCTCTTATTCAAACTTCTGTCATTTCCTTATCTGATATGGAATCTTCTCTTCAGTTCCACCCTGGCTCTTCTGTCACCGATGATCAGCGTTCCAAGGAACAAAAATACAGACGTTCCAAGTGCCGCGAGCGCCAGATACGGCACATAAATAATTCCAGTCAGATACAGAACGATCGGAACAAAACTACAGAGAATCATAAAAATCTGCCACATAATATAACTCTGCCAGTTTCTCCGGTTTACACACATCAAAATCAAAATTCCTGCATCAACTAAAATAATCGCCGCCGGGAACACGTACCGTACCGACCATCCCCGGTAACCATTCACAAAATCGATTGCGATCAATATCAATATGGCAATTAAAGTCAAAACAATTGTTTTGGCAATATAGCCGGTTTTCCCAAGGATAGCAAACCGTACAACCAGATATCCGTAAAAAAAGATCAGACCGGTAACAAGACTCCACGCCGTCTCAAAATCACCGTAATGATTCACTACAACTAAAACCGCCTCTGCCACGATCGCCACAAAAAGATAAATCCGCGACAAAAGCATCATCCGTCTTGTTTTGATCTTGACATCGGGATACATATTTTCCACCTCTATCGTAGGCTCTAATACGGAGTGACAGAGCGGGCAGCGCTCCGTCTCATCCAACACTTCTATATTACATTGTTTACATCTGCTCATCTCACACCATTACTTTCCTGTTTTTTTCTATCCTGATCCATTCTTCTTAATCGGCAGTTACACCATTTGTATCTAACTCTACCTCAATTCCGTCTGCTGCGATTTTGCGGAAAAATCCCCGCTGCACGGAAACATCTTTCAGATCAAAGCTGAATGAGAACACCAGCGTACTTCCATAAGAACAGATCGTTCCCTTCAAATGCTGTCCCTTCGACATTGCAAGAAATGCATGGAACATCTCCACATATGGGCGGTATTCCTCATCCACACCGATATTTCCGATATTTGTGATCGTCGTTGTATTGGCAAGTGCAGACTTTGTATACACAAGCTTCATTGCAATATTTTTTAAGAAAAGCGGTACTGCACGCGCAGCAAGCATTTTCTCATTGGATACATTATAGGAAAACAATTTCTCCAGATGCTCCCTGTTGATCTGGCTTCTCAGATTATCACGCACGATCTCCAGTACTTCCGCAAACGTGTAGACTTCCTTTGTCGGATGAAATTCTGCCGACACCATGACAAAGAAATTCTTTGTTGTGATCGAATTAAAATATGGGCGCAGATTTACCGGAACCGCCACGCGGATCGGACTTGCGGACGGCATTCCCTTCATACACTCCGTATACACACTCCAGATATAAACGGAAACAAGATATTCATTGATACTGCAGCCATATCTGTGACATACCTCTTTCAACTGCGGAATCTGCATATACCCATGCATAACGCCAAATTCTCCCGGTCCCAGATGCTCTCCCTTTAACAGATATGCCTTTTTTGTCTGATAGCCTTTTGCGGAACTCTTCTTATAATTTTTTAAAAAACTGTCCTCTCTGTTTAAAGATGTACCACTGTTTAAGGAATCCCCCACCTTCTCCTTCAGTTCCGGGTGTGCAAGACGCAGATACTGGTAAGTTAACTCTTTCAAAAAGTTAATGCCGCCCATTCCATCGGTCAGCACGTGGAACACTTCCAGATTAATTCTGTATTTATAATAAGTCACGCGGAACATATAACTGTGGTTTTGATTCTGCTGGATATAACGGCACGGAAAATTGCTCTCTTCACGTACTTTCGGTGCAGGCTTTCCATTCTCCTCAAAATAATACCAGAATACCCCCATGCGAAGTCTTAAATTAAATCCATCCATCTTCGGAAGGACAATATTTAACGCCTGCTGTAAAACATCGGGCTGTACCAGCTCCGTCAATGTCACACTGATACGGTAGACATTGCTCATATTCTCACCTGCGATCACAGGAAAAAGATGTGCCGTGTTATCCAGCCTGTCCCAACGGATCTCCCGGTAGGCTTTCTTTTCCTTCTTTCTTTTCTTTTTTTTATTGTCTATTGTAATTTCTTCTGTCTCAGAAGTCACTGTCTTTTTCTTCATTGATTAACTCCACTCTTTTCATGCTTCCTTTGATTATATCTGAATCTGTCATAAAATACAAGTTTCCGGTTCTGTCTCTGCCAGATAATAAATCGTTAATTTCACAAAAATTTTACAAACAGCATTATTGATTTTTCTTCAAGTTTTTAATAAAATATCTTCTGTGGTATCTGGTCTATCCAGAGACAAACTTATATTTCAGATATCAAACTTTAATAATCATCGCGAAACTCCTTATAACATAAAATAGTTTTGCACGCACTTATTCATAATAGACAATTGCGAAACTCTTATAAACGTAAATTGAATTATGAAAATTGACAAAAGCTTGAGAAAGCATTGTGGAACGGTCGGTTCTTAGAAGGCAGGTGCGACGTAAGTCGTGACTGGCTTCTTAGTACCGTTACCAGTGACACATAGCGAAAGCGTGTTTTCGAAAATTTTGTTAATTCTTCATAATTCAGCACAGCCTTAAGGAAGTTTCGCAGACACTTATTAATGAAAGAACAGGAGATTTTATGGAATTTAAAAAACTGAATGCACCTTCCCTGAAGGAACTTTTTGTAAATGAACTGCAAAATATGATATTATCCGGCAAACTTGAGATTGGATCCAAACTGCCACCGGAACGCGAACTGGCGGAATCCATGAAAGTGTCCCGTGCGGTCATCAACTCCGGTATCGCGGAACTGGAAAAGAAAGGTTTTCTTGTGGTTCGTCCAAGAATCGGAACCTTTGTAGCAGACTATCACAGAGACGGTTCTTTAGACACACTCGTTGCCATCATGAATTACAATGGCGGCGTTTTAAAAAACCGTGAAGTAAAATCCGTACTGGAAGCAAGAATCATGTTTATGGTGGAAGCCTCCCAGTTTGCAATTGACCGTGCATCAGATAAAGAACTGTTGGGACTTCAGGAATATGTCTACCAGATGGAAAACTGTACTGACCCGGAAAAGACGGCTTCTCTCATTTTTGAGTTCAGCCACGAGATTGCCTACATCAGTGGCAACACTCTGCTCCCTCTCTTTTTTATATCGTTCCGCGATCTTGTATGCAGTCTCTGGATCCGCTACGGACAAAAATATGGCACCAAAGAATTATATTACAGTGCAAAAAAAATCTTTGACTGCCTTCTCGCAAGAGATAAAGAAGCAGTCAAAGATTTCATCACAACCTCCACAATGGAGAGCATTGACGGCTCACGCACCATTTATTATGTGGATTAGTATAACTTTTATTTTTCCAAAATCTTTATGCCTGTGAGGATGTATTTACAAACTGGCTCTCATAGAGATTTGCATAAAATCCCTTTTGGGCGAGCAATTCTTCATGACGTCCCTGTTCAATAATATGTCCATCTTTCATCACAAGGATAATGTCCGCTTCCTGAATGGTCGACAGACGATGAGCCACAATAAAACTGGTACGTCCTTTCATCATTTTCGCAAACGCTTTCTGGATCCTGATCTCGGTCCGCGTATCAATGGAAGAAGTTGCCTCATCCAGGATCAGCATTGGCGGCAGGCAGAGCATGACGCGGGTAATGCATAACAGCTGTTTCTGTCCCTGGGAAAGATTACCGCCATCCTCTGCCATTACGGTGTCATAACCATGCGGCAGACGCTTGATGAAACTGTGTGCATGGGAAGCTTTTGCCGCTGCGATCACTTCCTCATCAGTTGCATCCGGTTTTCCCATCACGATATTATCACGGATTGTTCCACTGCGCAGCCATGTTTCCTGCAATACCATACCATAATTATTTCGAAGACTCTTTCTTGTCATATCATTGACTGGCACTCCGCTCACACGGATCGTTCCGCTGTTTGTATCATAAAAACGCATCAAAAGATTGATCAGTGTCGTTTTTCCGCATCCGGTCGGACCGACGATCGCCACCCTCTGTCCCGGTTTTACAGAAAGATTAAAGTCCTCGATCAGTTTCTGTTCCGGCACATAAGAGAAAGATACATGCTCTAACGCCACATGACCGTCTGCCTCCTCCAAATTCACTGCATCCGGCGCATCCGGAACTTCCGAAGGCTCCTCCATCAATTCAAACACCCTCGCTGCACATGCCAGCGCATTCTGTAACTCTGTCACAACACCGGAAATCTCATTGAAAGGTTTTGTATACTGGTTTGCGTAACTGAGTAACGCAGAAAGCTGTCCGACTGAAATACCTCCTGCAATTGCGGTAAATGCTCCTACCACGCCAACGACTGCATACACCAGACTGTTGACAAACCGGGTTGCAGGATTTGTGATACTGGAAAAGAAAATGGCTCTCAAAGAACATTTCTGTAATCTGCCATTGATCTCATCAAACTTTTCCAGTGCTTCATCCTCATGGGAAAACGCCTGAACAACCTTCTGGTTACCGATCATTTCCTCGATAAATGCGGTCTGTTCTCCTCTCGTCTCGGACTGTAATTTAAACATGGAAAAAGTTTTCTTTGCGATAAAACTTGCCACAAGCAGCGAAACCGGTGTGATCACAACGACTGCCACCGTAATTTTCACGCTGATCGTGAGCATGAAGATCAACGTACCTAAAATCGTTACAATGCCGGTGAAAAACTGGGTGAATCCCATCAGCAGGCCGTCCGCAAACTGATCCACATCCGCAATGACACGGCTGACGATCTCGCCGTAGGAATGTCCGTCAATATATTTTAATGGGAGTCTTTCAATTTTTTCAAATGCTTCTTTCCTGATATCCCGGATAATATGATAAGTGATCTTATTGTTGCATGCATTCATGATCCACTGTGCAGCTGCAGTCAGAAGAATGATAACTGCCATCTTTTTCAGGATTGCAAGGATTCCTGCAAAATCCACCACTCCTTTTTCAATGATCAGATCGACTGCGCGTCCGGTCAATACCGGCAGATATAAAGTCAATGCAACTGTCACTGCCGCAAGGACAATGGACATTCCAAGATACCCCCAGTATCTTCTGATATAATTCATCACTTTTTTGATCGTTGATCTCTGATGGTTATTGATTCTCTTTTTCATTTATCTTCCCTCCTTCTCATCTTCGGTCTTTTTAAACTGGGAATAATAAATTTCCTGATATACTTCACACTGTTTTAAGAGTTCCTCATGGGTTCCCATTCCAACAATCTGTCCATCATCTAACACAATGATCTTGTCTGCATACATAATGGATGCTGCTCTCTGCGATACGATAAATACAGTTGCTTTGTTCTCCATATCACGGATTGCCATACGAAGTTTTGCATCTGTCGCAAAATCCAGTGCAGAGGCACTGTCATCTAAGATCAGGATATCCGGCTTCTTCACAACCGCACGGGCAATCGTCATTCGCTGCCGCTGTCCTCCGGAAAGATTCTTACCGCCCTGCTCGATCTCAAAATCAAGTCCGCCTTCTTTTTTATCTACAAACTCTTTTGCCTGGGCAACCTCTAACGCCTGCATGATGTCCTCATCCGTTGCGTTCTCATTTCCCCATAACATATTTTCGCGGATCGTTCCCTTGAACAAAACCGCTTTCTGGAGTACCATACCGATTTTTCCACGAAGTTCTTCCAGAGAATACTCACGCACATCTTTTCCCCCGATCTGCACGCTTCCCTTTGTCGCATCATAAAAACGCGGGATCAGGTTGACGACCGATGATTTTCCGGAACCTGTACCACCAATGATACCGACCGTCTCTCCCTTTTTCACAGTGAAATCGATGTCTGTCAGGGATTCCTCTCCAGCTCCGGCATAAGTTAAGCCCACATGGGAAAATACCACTTCCGGCACCTCTCCACTGTGTTCTGTTTTTTCCTCTGCCACAGGCGTCACCGCATGATCTGTGATGGATGGCTGTAATTCAAAAATCGCCTGAATACGGTTTCCGCATGCAATAGATTTATTAATGTTGATAATAAGGTTTGCAAGTTTTATAAGTTCCACTAAAATCTGGGACATATAATTTACCAGTGCTACCACTTCACCCTGTGTGATATATCCGCTGTTAACACGGATTGCTCCTGTCCAGACTAAAACAACGACTGCACCATTTATGATCACATAAGTAAGCGGATTCATCAGTGCTGAAATTTTTCCTACATAAAGCTGGATCTTTGTCAGTGCATCATTGCTATTATTAAAGTCTGTGATCTCATCATCCTCTTTATTAAAAGCACGGATCACCCTGCTTCCGGTCAGGTTCTCTCTTGTGATCCCAAGCACCTTGTCCAGTGCAGACTGTACTTTTTTATACAATGGAATACTCACAAGCATAATTCCGAATACCACAACCGATAACAGCGGAATCGTTACAACAAAGACAAGTGCAGCTTTCACATCGATCGTGAATGCCATGATCATTGCACCGAACACGATAAACGGCGAGCGCAGAAACAAACGTAATACAAGGTTTACACCATTCTGCGTCTGGTTGATATCACTTGTCATTCTTGTGATCAGTGTGGATGTTCCCACAGTATCCATCTCCGAAAATGATAGTTTCTGAATATGCTCAAAAAGTGCGTGGCGCAGTCCTGTGGAAAAACCAACCGCCGCCTTTGCTGCAAAATACTGTGCCGTGATAGAACACGTCAATCCGATCACTGCAAGCAGCACAAGTACCAGACACATTTTCATAATGTATGGTTTATCTCCGTCTGCTACCCCATGATCGATGATCGCCGCCATAACAAGAGGCACGATCAGCTCAAAAGATGCTTCGAGCAATTTAAAAAGCGGTCCTAACACGCTCTCTTTTTTATAATCTTTCAGGTATACCAATAACTTTCCCATTCCTGTTCTCCTATTAAAATTCCTTTAGTCCTTAAGACAATACAGAAACCGGCACAAATACTTGCGCCGGTTTCCTTCTGTCCCTATTATGCTGTTTTATCCAATGCTTATCCGCACTATCCTGTGCGTCTTTTTCAAACCATCGTCTTCTACTCCGATTATTGTTTAATATCCTTCATCTTCTGCAGTCCTAAAATAACTGCACCGCCAATCAAAAAGAAAAGAATACTAAAATCATGGATTCCCATAGCCGGCTGCGGAGTATCCAGAGTAGTCGGTCCCATAACAACAGCGAAGATGGAGCCAAGCATCAGTCCGATGATCAGATAAATCGTCTGTGCCCTGTACTTTTCCAATGCCCTGCGGATCAGCTTTACTACACTGAAAATGCCGACTAAAACACCGCACCCAAAAATAAATACCGTCCAGAAGCTTGAGAAATCCAAATGCAGCATATCCTTGATCGCAGTGATGACTGGAAGATATAATCCAAAGATCAAAAGCAGGGTGGACCCGGAAATTCCAGGAAGCACCATAGCTGAAATAGCGATCACTCCTGCAAAAAACACAAACACCGCAAGACCCGGTGTCAGATGATCCAGATTCACTCCGTCATTTCCACCGGAAACCGGATTAAAATATGTGATGGCACATACAACCGCAATACCAAGCAGCACAAACGGTATCGCCTTTTTATTGGTTCCAAGACATTTTTTCTCCTCTTTTATCACGATCGGGATCGCAAAAATAATAAATCCGATAAACAGGGAGCTTATATAATAAATATGTGATTCAAATACACTTGTCAGGATCAGTACTGCGATCACAAATCCACTGATCCATCCTATTCCAAGTTTGATCAGGAAAACAAATGCGTCTTTTCTCTCCTCTTTTGTTCCGGTCAGCAGATCATCAATTGAATCGATAAACTTATCGTAAAATCCAAGTAAAAATGCAATTGTGCCTCCGGATACACCCGGAACACTGTCTGCTAATGCCATACAGAAACCTCTGATAAACTGAATTATAAACATATCTTTCCCTCGTTTTTCATTTTATTGTTTTACAGCACTGCACAACATTATAACTTATATAGGTTCTATTTGTCTATATATTTATCCAGCTGGTGTGATACTTCCAGCACACCGTCCAGCAGTGACTTCGCATTCTCTGCATTATCCAGATTCTTTGTACTCAGTTCTTCTGCCTGCGTGGAGGATGCTGTCACTTCCTCAGTTGTCGCAGACAGCTGGGAGATATTATCCACGATCTGGTTATTTGCATCAGAGAGACTTGCAAGCATCTGGTCGATCTCTCCGATATCCGTGATAAGTGCATTTACGTTTTCATTCATATGTCCAAAGCTTTCCGATGCCTGTTCGATCATATGATCCTGTTCTGCTGCCGCCTGCACGGATTTTCCGACAGCGTCTGCAGCGCTCTGTGCATCTTCCGATAACTCATTTAAAATCGCTGCTATGTTCTCCGTCTCCTGTCTGGTCTTCTCTGCTAACTGGCGGATCTCATCTGCCACGACTGCGAATCCTTTTCCCGCCTCTCCTGCTCTCGCACTCTCGATGGAAGCATTCAGGGCAAGCAGATTTGTCTGGCTGGAAATAGAAAAAATCGTATCTGCAATACTCTTCACTGCATTCGTCCGATTCTGCAGTTTCTTCATGGAATCTGCCACTTCCGAGTTGGTATCTGTGATTACCTCTGACTGTCGTTTCAGATTATTCATAATCTCCAGACTCTGGCTGTTCAATTCTCCGGATTTCTTTGCCACAGAAACCATACTTTCCGAACGCTCGATCGTCTGTCCAATGGATTCCTGGATATTCTGTGTCATAGTCGTCTGTGTCTGGATATTTTCTGCTGTACTCTGTGTACTGTCTGAGATATCTTTCATGGCACTGTTCACAACTTCTGTGGAAGAATTCAGTTCATTCACAATGCCCATTGCATTCTCTGTTCCCCTGCGTACTTCATCCGCCACATGAATGACATCTTCCATCACCTTCTGCTGCTTTTCCTGCTCATGCATCAGACTGTGTCTTGTATCATGATTGAACTTCCACCCGATATTTACCGCAATATAGATAAGTAACAGCATCATGCAGATTGTAAAGGTTGCTGCCATCTGATCAATTGCCTCTTCAACAGAATACTGGTGCTGTACTGCAACCTTTAGCACATTCATTAAAATATTCAGTGCACCAAATCCGATTCCCGTGATCCTTGCAAACTTCTTATCAAAATAAATAATACTTCCTATAAAAGGCACTATTGACATAAAACGCACATAATAGCTGTCAAATGCATATGCCATAAAAAATGAAATGATAAAAACCCCAATGCTTACCAGATACTTTAACTTCTGGCTTGAGTTATCGCGCATATAGATAACTGATGCTCCAATAGAACAGATCAGGATCAACGCCGTGATCATTCCTGCATAACCGGTCGTTCTCACACCTCTTAAAGCCGCAATCCATACAAGTCCTAATATCCAGATATAGTATACGATCACTCCCATGGTCAGGAATTTATTCGTTCTCTTTATCTGTTCTGCCTTGTCTGCATAAAGATATTTTTTCTGCTGTTTTTCCATGTACCGAATCTCCCTTTTCCTTTGTTTTCAGACAGAGTTATTATAGCATATTTTATGTTAGATGGAATATTTTTTGACAATCCGGCAAAAGAAAAAGCTATGGTTCTATGCCATAACTTTTTCTTAAAAATACATCCTAATTTATATTACAAACTGCTAGTCAAAAATAAATCCGGCAAAACTCAGTTCTGCAACCTCTGCAGTCGTTAATTCCTTCATTTCCCGCTCGATCTCTTTTGCCTGATCGTCTGTCACTTTTCTTGATAACCGATAATATCTTCCCATAATGCGCATCCTTTCTGCTCTTTGCATTTCCTTGGGTTAGTTATATCTAATCCAATTTCATTATAACGCAGCACGAAAAAATGAAAATATCCTTATTGAGAAGATTTCTCGTCTAGCGCATTTATGACACTTTCACCAGATCTTTTACCACTTCCCCGGCAATGATCAATCCTGCCACTGAAGGAACAAATGCCACGCTTCCCGGAATATCACGTCGCTCTGTACACTTATGCTCTGCTTCCGGCGGGCAGATACAGTTTGTCCTGCAGCTGATGGACATATCCTCGATTGGTCTGGTAGGGATTTCTTCGGAATACACAACTTTCAACTTCTTCACTCCGCGCTTTTTCAGTTCGCGGCGCATTACTTTTGCCAATGGGCAGACTTTTGTCTTATAAATATCTGCCACCTTAAACTGGCTTCCGTCAAGCTTATTTCCCGCCCCCATGCTGCTGATGATCGGGATATCCTTTTCCTTCGCTTTCATGACAAGTTCGATTTTTGCAGTTACGGTATCCACCGCATCCACAATATAATCATATTCGTCAAACGGAAAATCATCCGCATTCTCCGGCAGGAAAAAGCACTTATGGATCCGTACATCCGCCTCCGGATTGATTTCCAGGATGCGGTCACGCATCACCTCTGCCTTATACTTTCCTACCGTCTTTCTTGTCGCAATGATCTGGCGGTTTAAGTTTGTCAGGCATACTTTGTCATCATCGATCAGATCAAACGCTCCCACACCACTCCGCACAAGTGCTTCGCAGACATAGCCTCCGACGCCGCCGACACCAAAGACAGCCACTCTGGAATGTCCGAGTTTCTCCATCGCCTCTTTTCCCAATAATAACTCCGTTCTTGAAAACTGGTTTAACATAATGATTTTTCCTTTTCTTCTATAAACATTAACAAAAAGCTGACTGCCAGAACAGCACTTGAAAACCAGATTGCCTTAAATCCAAGCCGCATAGACAGATTTCCACCGATTCCTGCTCCCACTGCAAAAAACAGAATAATCCCAAAATAATACATCGCCTGCCGGATCTGCTCCGGGCGTCTGTCCCTCATGTATGCTGACAACGCTGCCGTGCCGCTTCTTAAGTTTCCGATACACATCGTACTCGCATAAGAATATCCGCCAACTTTGCGGAATGACTGCACCTGCATCGCACAGGAGAACGACACTAATGTTGTCGCAAGCATATTATAATCCTGCGGAATAAATCCGACACCAAATAAAATGAGGATTTCCAACAATAATATCCCCTGCCTCCAATGAAGACGGTTGGCATATTTAAACTTTCCCTGTACACAGTCTGCAAAGAAAACGCCTCCGGCAAATGCGAGCAGCGGTATCAGATAATGCAGCCCTCTCTGCCATTCACCCAGCATAAAATGCTGGCTCATCAGTACCACGTTTCCCGTCTGTGCATTCGAGAATACTTCATCCCTTGTAAAATAAGTATATGCATCCTGAAATCCGCCGGAAAGTGCCAAAAATACACTCGTGATAAAAGCCTCGGACATTTGGATTTTTGCATTTTTCGCTTTTGCTTTTTCAAAAAACACGGTCATCACCTCACATCTTTTTTTAACCGTGTCGTATTATAACGCTTTTTCCGGTAAATGTAAAAACTATTTGATAAAAAATATTCTTTTCCGACAAAAAATAGTTACAGTTCACAGGTTACCCTGCGAACTGTAACTTCGCAGCCCCATATAAAGTT